>Ga0315914_1000585_pt1 | contig 47729 bp, 19 predicted proteins | sample MpolenodulesMG_FD_203920 | JGI IMG/M metagenome (GOLD analysis project Ga0315914, IMG submission 203920) | Medicago polymorpha root nodule microbial communities from Los Angeles, California, United States - elongated nodules | ecosystem: Host-associated > Plants > Roots > Nodule | place: USA...
AATTCATGGGAATAATGGAAGTTATGAGAAGTTACTTCATTCCCAGGAACCTTTATACCCAGGAATATTTTTTTCTCAACCTCATAACAAACATGGGTATAATCATTCCCTAACCATGTATTCCCGGAAATGTCATTCTTAACCTTGAAACAAACAGCCCCTAAGTTTCTTGTACGCTGCTACCTTTTGTGTTAAGGGAATGATAATGGGGCAAGATAATTTGAAATAAGCATACGGTTTTAATGATTTTGGTTCACACGTACTACTTTAAGATTTCTCTTGAAGTGAAAATTGAATCTATGGACAAATTGTAGCCACTTCACTTGAAAACGGTAACGAGAAACTTATGCTTCCAAAAATAATGAGAGTTCAAGGCTCCAAAAATAGAAAGGAATATGAATTTTAGAATTTCTATTGAATAAGACTGGGTTAACTCAGACTTAAAAGATACTTGTGTACCATATATTCTTGTGGAAAAAGACTGCGCCTTTGATGGTATGATCAAAATTAAATTCTCCTTCTATTTTATTAGTTGTGTGATTTTAATAATTGACATGTCAAAATTTATCATGTGAACAAGTGTTTAATTTTAAACATAAGTAACTTTAACTTAATTCCAACGTTACATGATTAGACAATTTTATTTATTGCAGTTAAGATATATGAACCAAAATTTCATATAAATCAGAATTTAGAGAATATGAATCTCTAAACATAATAAATTATGATATGTGTGAATTTGATGACACATAAATTAGAAATGATAAAATGATATTTTTATCATATTTATTGATGACTGTGAATTTTGGAAAATAAAATTGATATGCTAGATATGTTCAATTTTATAACGAAAATTGAAATTTATAGAGTACCTAAGTCTAAGAACAAAAATTCTAATTAAGAAATTTTTGAAGAAAAAACAATCCAATTTGTCTTATTTTTGAACTTGGGATTATATGAACTATATTTTGAATCTGAATCCCAAGAGAGTTTCACTAGTAGAACCTATGAATGTGTATTCTTTGGGTATGCTATAAACAGCGAAACATATAGGTTTATGACCTAAATGCTAAAGTGATCATATGATAAAACGATGTTGATTTCTATGTAAATATTTACCCCTATAAATAAAGAATAGTGGGGGCATTAGTAGCGGGAGCACGACATTAGTGGGGGCAAAATAAATTACCTTTTTTTAAAAAAAAAAAGTAAGAACTAGTGGGGGCACTGTGTCTGATCACATTCATGCAATCATAAATAGTTATGAAAACATCGTACCAAATATTATAGAACCTCGAAGAGGTAAGAAAGATAGAATTGCTAAAGAGTATGAACTTGGTTTATACATTGGAAGAAGATCCATTAAGCCTTAAAAAAAGCTATATCCTTAATGGATGTTGAATTATGGCAAGAAGCAATAAACAATGACAAGGATTTTCTAGAGTCTAACAAAACATGGCACTTGATTGACTTGCCTTATAGTTGCAAAACCAATCGGTTGTATTTGGATTTTGGAAAAGGAAACTAAAACCTGATGGGATGGTTGATGAATACAAGGCTCTCCTTGTAGTCAAAGGTTTTAGAAAAAGAGAAAAATATAGACTTCTTTGATACTCATTCACCGGTCACTAGAATCATATCCATAAGAGTACTAGTCCCTTTAGCCGCCCTTCATAACTCGATAGTACTCCAAATGGATGTGAAAGTTGTCTTTATTATGGTGAACTAGAAGAAGAAATCTATATGGAACAACCTGAAATTTTTTGCGATTCATGGACAAGAAAACACGGTATGTAGGTTAGATAATTCTTTGTGAGGTCTAAAATAAACTCTTAAGGAATGACATGAAAAAATTTGACAGTCTGCCTTGCACAATTTTGGGCAGTGCCACGAAACGTCTTAAAGAGAGCGACTTGGTCGTGACTTAACCCAGTAACAACTTCGGTAGATAATCAAATTTGAAAATCCAAATACAACAGTTTGGAAATCCAAAAACAACATTCTTCGAGACAAACAATTTGATGTTGAAATGCTTGGTTTTTCCAAGAAAAATTGGATTGTGAGAAATAGCTATTGTGGTTTGATTATTAACAAATATCTTAGTGCCTTCTTTGTGCTTAAGATGAAGATCATTTAATATCTTTCTCGGCCACATTACTTGATATACAGCAGCAGTTGCAACAACAAACTTTGGTTCGGCAGTAGATTGAGCCACCTTGTCTTGTTTTTTTTAGCTCCAAGAGTAAATACCATGACCAAGTGTGAATCTATAGTCTAAAGTTTTCATATCATCAATAGAACCTCCCTGGGCTATTAAAAAAACCAATTAACTTGAATTCTCTGATCATGGTAAATTTAATGCCAAAATCATACGTACGTTAGACATATCTAAGCACCCTTTTTGCATCCTTGAGATGCACTCCACTAGCACAGTGCATAATTGAGACAAAATACTTATAACATTCAAAATGTCAGGTCTGGTAGATGTGAGGCACATCAAACAACCAATCAGACTTCTAAAATATGCTTGAACAATCTTTTCTAGTTTCATCTTCCTTGCGAAGTTTTTCCTTTGAATTCATTGGAGTGGTCATCTCCTTGCATTCTTCAAGTTTAAACTTCTTAACAGTTTCTTTTGCATATTTTTTCTGACAAATGAAAACTTCATCTTGCTTTTTTTTTTATTTCCATTCTGAGAAAGTAAGTCATAATCCAAGATCTGTCATCTCAAATTCTTTCATTATTTCAACTATAATTCATCAATCAAGGCTGCATTATTTCCAATTACCAAAATATCTTCAACATAAAGAGAGACAACAAGAATATCAACCTCAATATGCTTGATATAGAGAGTAAACTCAGATAGACTTTTTACAAACCCCAAAATCATAAAATGATTATCAATTCTCTATACCAAGCTCTTGGAGTCTGCTTCTTACCATAAAGAGCCTTCTTGGGGAGATAAACTTTGTCTTCTTCCCCTTTCTTCACAAAGCCTTCAGGTTGCTCAACATAGTTTACTTCTTGCAAGAAACCATTTTAAAATGTTAATTTAACGTCCAACCAGTATACTTTCAAACCCTTTTGGGCTGCACTAGAAGTAGCATCTTGATGGTGTCTAGCTTGGGCATTGGCGCAAATGTATGTAAGTAGTCCACTCAAAAACTATGAGCATAACCTTAAATTGCTAGTCTTGCCTTGAACTTGTTGATGGAGCAATCAACATTGAACTTAGTTTTAAAAACCCACTTGATGCCAATGACTTTCCTATCTTGAGGTTTGTCAACCAGTTGTCATGTATTAATTTTCTCAATCATGTGCAACTACTCCTTCATTGCAACCATCCAATTTTATCATGTTTTGCTTCTTCAAAACCAGCAGGCTAACAAACAACAATGTTGCGTCTTTGATAAACATCGGAAAGTAGTCTTGTGTCCCTAATAAGAACGTCATCTAACATTTCATTTTTTCAATCTTCAACGCTCTCACCGATTTTGTCCAAGATAGGAAACTGGAGTTTTGACGTTTTGGAAATTGTCCCCATCTCTTTTGTGCCATCCCGCTTCCCCTCTTCACATTCCTTAAAATGCACATCTCTGCTTACAATAATTCTACCACTTTGTAGCCGAAAAATTATATAAGCTTTTGCAACGGATCGTTGTAGCCATCATAATTCTTTAAATAACTCTTTTATCTATTTATCTCTCTTGATCTGTGGAACATGAATAAAGCACAACAATCCAAATATTTTAAGGAAATCAAGGGAGGGTTTACCAAACCTCAAATGACGTCTTATCCTTTACCGCTCTTGTAGGAAGTCTATTTTACAATTAAACAGCGCAAGATTGCTTGTCAAATAGACAACAAATAAACTGCTCTTGTAGGAGCTCTTTACTGCTCTAAGGACGATGTTCAATGTACCTTGGGAATTGTTTTTCTAAAAAAAATCAATTGAATCATCTAAAATATAAATTTGCTATGTATAATTTTCAGGAATTATATTTTTTGTTTAAATCAAGCGAAATATATAATTTGCAAATCAAGGGTTTTTAAAGAAGCTTGTCAAAATCTTCTATTAGTGGCGTCAGTGTCTCCCTCAAAAAACTCATAATTTTCTTAAATTGAGTAGCTATGATTTTCTTTTTATTTATGTCAGAATTTCTTTCCGTGAATAAACTTCGTTTTTTTTTTTTTGACAAAGTGAATAAGCTTCTTTAAAAACACAAAACTTATAAAACCCTATCAGTTGGTCATTGGTCTCTTCTCATCTACAATTTTCAACTTGTTTTCTTGGAAAATTACGTATAGTTGTTTCTCAAGGCTTTTGTTTGAACTTCTTCCAGAATCTCATCAAAAGCATCGTGGTTCTTTGCTAGGAATTACCTGGTATGTTTTTTTTTGTTCACTCTAATTTGAAATTGTAATAAATAAATTACTTAGGTTTCCAAAAAACAAGGTCTTCTGTGATCCCATGTAAAGGATTATGTTTATTTCTTTGTTTTGTGTATTGGTTTAATTTCTGATCAAGCTTAGATCCAACCAGTTAATATTCATACTTTCATAGATAAGAAGTGTCCTTTGAATCTGCATTAGGTTTACATATATGCAAGGTTTTGTTCCATTAGTATTTCTATGCACAGCACACATGGGATATTGTTTGTTATTGGAACCTAATACCTATATATGATGTCTTTCACTATCATATTTAGGGTTTTGGGAGCTAGTTGCATCATGCGTAGACATGGTAAGAAAACACATACCCACAATTACCCGCCCGACTCCATAACGATTTGACGGGGTTTCCTCCGCTTTGATTGAGTTTGGGTTTTTTCCGAATTCATAATACAGGTATGAGACAAATATTAAGGATATAGGTACCCACAAACCTGTTTCGAATGTAGAAAATTATTTTATTACCCATTGATATTTGTCATGTTATAAAATTTGCAATCAATATTTAAAGGAGCAACCAAATCATTCACTCAATGAAACTTTTTTTTTTCTTTTGAAGGAACTCAATGAAATGTTAAAATGAGCACTTGCTGATAATGCATTAAAACATTACCCTCGAAACTAAAGAAACTTCTTTTTGATGGGGATCGAATAGAGATACCCAAACCCTTTGAAAACAGGTGTGAGATTCAATTCCTCGTTTCCGTTGAATATCAGTCGGTAACCGATGATATATGAACGTCGGGGATGGAAACGAGAAGTTAAAACTCGTCTCCACCTTGTTCCATTACCATGCCCAAATGCGTTATCACCTTTTGATCTTGAACCATTATTTTCTCCTCTTTTAGAGCATGATATCGGGAAGAAATAGGAATTGCCCCATTAAATTTAGCATCCTGGAATTGGTTGCTATTTTTAGACAATCTTTTTTTCGGTTCAATCTTAAAGGGGAATTATAATTTTATTTTAGTTAAAATATTTTAGGATGAGATAATTTAGAAAGAGAGAGAGAGACAGAATTATTCATTGGTTGGCGTTGACACATAATTTTGTACATAGCTGATTTGTTTGTTATATAACCCTATCCTTTAAAAAAAAAAAACACCTTTTCCTTTGCCCATAAGAAGAAGAAAAAATATAACCTTGTCCTTTAATTTAAAAAAAATTGTGCCCGTAAGTTGAAACTGACGTTGTAACAGGTAAGGGTCAGGATTTGTTCCAACCTTAAATATTTCTCGTGACTTGACCTTAAATATTTCTCATTTCGTCTATCTATCCAGAAGTTACATCAAGAAATGGTTTGAAATTTCTTAACTGATTTAAATGATGATTGCATTGATAAGACTTCAAATATAATATAAGGTTAAATATGTTTTTCGTCTTTATAAATATATCAACTTTTTGTTTTAGTCCTTCTAAAAAATTTCTCCAACTTTTAGTCCTTATAAAATTTTCAATCACTACTTTTGGTCCCTATTTTTAAGTTAATTTTTGTATTTTTTTTTTAATGAAATAGTGCAGAAATGTGTAGAATATTTTTTTTTAAAAAAATCCCAAAAAAATTAGAATATTTTAACTAAACACAAATTAAATATGAATTTTTAACTGTCAAATATATAAAAATTCATATTAAATTCATGTTTTGTAAAAAAATTCTAATTTTTTTTGGAGAGATTCTTATAATATTATGAATTTTTCTGCAAATTTTTATTCAAAAATATGAATTCTACATATGAGTTTACTTTAAAGGAGTGACCAAAAGTGAAGATGAAATTTTTTTAGGGACTAAAAATTGAAGAAATATTTTAGAGCGACTAAAAGAAAAGCTGACATATTTATAGGAACATAAAACATATTTTACTTTTTTTTTGTTTTTTGATAAGGCAAGAGCACAATAACATCAGAAAGAGTGGCTCCCGACTAAGTTGGTATCCTACTCAAATCTTTTGTCAAAATGCTCATAAATATTATTAAAAAAAGGAAGAAAAAAAAAACATAAAAGCTGGGGGGACATAAACCTGACCCAGCAAAACCACACAAGTGTGTAAATCGACCCAAACGGGTGATACAAAAATATAAAATAACACACAAGTGTATCAACCTCTAATTAACCCTAAAATTAATTAAAGGTCTTCGATCGGTGATTGAACCCTCAGTCAACACTGAAGAGGTTCATGTACCTCAACTCCCTGCAACAATGGCAGCAAGCTAAATGATCCTTTCTGGCCTCACAATCCAAAACCAAACAAACAAAGTGAATGGCGAATCTTAAGCAAGTGTATGAATCGTCTGCCAACACAGATGTCATTCAAGATTCATCACCTCCCCGACCATTTACTATCAAAGAGACAGAAAAGTCTTCACACCATTTCTGGCTATACAGTCTGCATGTAGTCACATGACCAAACTGACTGTGGAGACGTTGATGACCACGAACCCAATCTACTCCAATCAACCATCGGCCCCAACACAAGACAACTGCGAATCTCAACAGATCCAGATAAATCAGAGATCAAGGGTTGCGAACAAACCACATTTGACGACGTAAGAGAGGGCGTGAACTAAAGCGGTAGAACCACCTCTGCATCAACCATATCGACACTGCAGAACCATAAAAGCCACAACCTCGATTTTATTTTTATTTTTTTGTGATAAAACATATTTTACCCTATAATATATAAAGAAATTTTTCAAAATGTGTAATTTGATATATCAAATCAAATCATATTTATACCATGACATCCTTCATTTTAGCATTATATGTTATATATAATATAATATATTGCATTTAACTACGGGCTTAGACCTTCATTATTATAAAAATAATAATTGCATTTTAAGTATATAAAAAAAAAATCAGTGTATATGACTCGTGCGGTATAATAGATGACGATGGGATTGTATCAACACCACTTCAAATGAAGTATATAAAAAGATATACCAAAATGTTTGAAGTGTTGTATGTCCTAAAAGATAGTTTCTGTTGAATTGTTTTATTTTCTTTGTAATGAATCATATTACAATATATTAACTTCTTTTTCATTATTTATGACCCGTGTGATAGCACGGGTAAAAGTTCTAGGTTGTGTCACCTTTGTCCATGACCTTATTTGTTATCAATTGAAACCATGCCCTTTGGTTTCAAAAAAGTATTAAGATGGGAGGGGGCATATATTCGTTGGGATGAATGTTTTAATTTTTTAAATTAATGATACATTTTTTATGGGAAATTAATTATATATTTGATTTGAATGTTGCAATTAAGATATTTTAAGTAAAATATTGAAACTCTTTATAAAAAAAAGTAAAATATTGAAATATTTTTATTTTTAAAAAGTTTTAGTCAAGGTTTAAAAAATAGTAAAAAATATTTAATTAAAGATATATTTGATTTGAATGTTTTAATTTAGATATTAATTATATATTTGATTTGATTGTTGTAATTAATATATTTTAAGTAAAAGATTGATATTCTTTAAAGAAAAAAAGTAAAATATTGAAATATTTTTTATTTTTAAAAAGTTTTAGTCAAGGTTTAAAAAATAGTAAAAAATATTTAGTTAAGGATATATTTGATTTGAATGTTTTAATAGTAAAAAATATTTAGTTAAAGATGTATTTGATTTGAATGTTTTAATTAAGATATTTTTTAGAAAAATATTAAAATATTTGTTACTTTTATGAGATTTAAGTCAATGTTTAAAAAGTTGTAAAATATTTTTTTTTATTAATGATATATTTGATTTGAATGTCGTAATTTAGATATTTTAAGTAAAATAATAAAATTCTGTTTTTTTCAAAAAGTTTTCGTCAAGGTTTAAAAAGAAGTAAAAAAAAATAATTAAAGATATATTTGATTTGAATGTTTTAATTAAAACATTTTTAGTAAAATATTAAAGTATTTGTTATTTTTAAAAGATTTTAGTCAAGGTTTAAAAAGTTGCAAAATATTTTTTATTTACCCCATTTAGAGATAATATGTTGGTTATTTTTTGAAAACGCGAGGTTTAAAAATATATCAAATCTTGTTTATTATACCTTAAAAGACAAGTTTTTTTTTTTAAAAAAAAAATCTTATTTCTTAAAAAAATTGAATATATTTTATTGCTATAAATAACAGTTTACGGCATTGGCGAGCAAGGGAGAAAAATAGAGAAAATAGTTTGCAAAATTGTATCTAATTTATTTGTTCGTTAAGTTGTTACTGTGTTTCTCTTGTTCTCAGATGTCGGAAACTAAGATGATGAAGTCTTATGTGTGGCTTCAAACTTCTGATGGTTCAATTCAACAAGTGGAACAAGATATTGCAATGTTTTGCCCATTTATACGTGAAGAAATATTGCAAAAAGGCACAGGATCTTTCAAGAATATTGCAATATGTCTTCCTCAACAGGTCGGTTCTTCAATGTGGAGCTTAATTCTTAATTATTGTCGATTTCGTCTAGCAACAGGCCGCTCAAACAAGGAACAAAAGTCGTATGATGATAATTTCGTCAAGATAGACACAAAAATGCTATGTGAGTTGGCATGTGCTGCAAATAGCCTTCGATTACAACCAGTGATTGATCTCACATGTTGTGCACTAGCTCGAATAATTGGAAAAAGATCGCCGGAGGAAATTCGTGACATGTTTCATGTGTCCGATGATCTTACAGAGGAAGAGAAATTAGAGCCCATTATAAACGTCACTAACGATCCAAGTATCAGGCTTTTGAACCGATTGTATGCCAAGAAGAAAAAAGAATTACCTGAAGAGCCTGAAAGGATAAAGAAGAATGTTGATGTTGAAGAAGATGAACGTTCAGTTGACGACCTTCTGTCTTTTATTAATGGAGATTCGAAGGGGATTGAAACTACCGCTAAGAATAAGAAGAAGAAGAAGAAAAAAGGGCAGCATAAGAAGAATGTGAAGGTTAACAGTCATAACAACATCAAACACCAAAGTTCGGAAGTAGATAAACTGTGTGAGACCTCAAATTTACATGATGATTCTATGGTTCAGTTTATTGATGATGATGATGATTTTGATGAAGATGATGGGATTGATCCGGCTTTAAAAGCAAAAATTAATAGGGAAGTAGAAGAATTTGCCCGAAGATTAAATTCTCCCCGGGAAGAGAGGATAAAAGACTTTTCTTCATCGGTGCAAGAAAGGAAATTGGCTTGAACATTTTGACAAAGAAGTTGTTGCATGTCACTTGTTTTTCTTTCTTTTTTTATCCGATGGAAATTTTAATGGAGAACCTTGCTTGTTAACGGTTCAAAATAAAGCTTGTATCTCGTCAATTTTTTCGCTTTTGTATTTGGATGTTGTGAAATTTTTATTTTCTTTAACAAGTGTATTGGCATCTTTTGTTTTGTTGAGTTTTTTGAGGTTCCTTTTTATGCACGTCTATTTTGTAGAAATAAAATCAAGTTATGAATTTTTTGCTTTCATTTTTAGTTTGAAAGAGTTTATCAGCAAAACTCATACACATGCTAAATATTGATAAGATGAGACACATTCTTGCATTCATTCATTCCAAAATCGTTGAATATATAACTTAATTTTTTTTTAAAAGAAAATATCGTCGAATATATAACTTGAACGAAAACAAAATAAACTAACAATGAAGGTTTTGCCTGTCATTAGTGTAATCACTTGAACGTTGTCTGAGTAATAAATCTTGATGAATTTGATTAATTTTGATTTTAAATAATAGAATACCGAGCAAGATAATCTAATTTGAAATCAGGTTCTGTACATAAGATAAACTAAAGACAATGTAACAATGCATTTAGCAAAACATGAAGTGCCTAAGAGATCAAGTGTAGTTTTTGATGTGGAATGAAGCTACATTTTTAATCAAAGAATACAAATTGTGACAACAACAAAAATGTTAAGGTTATTATTGTCAACTTACAAGTTACATGATATTGATGAGAATCATGGCAGCAAAATCATTCCTCAACTCCATTGCCAGGAATTCTGACTCAACAACAGAAAGTCTTTATAAATAAAATCCAATTGAACACAGTTAATATGCCAAGGCACTTGACCAAAAATTGTTAACATGATATATATCTCATCCTTGATATGCTCATGGAATCAGGTACAATCCTTAGAAGTTAGAACTGCTAACACCTGCAATTTGACAGATATTAATGCAATAACGCAGAAAACATATGCAACTCTATAAATAGAACAAGCAGATACACGTAGAAGTAAAAATCATTGAAAAGCACATGTGCTACTGCCACGTTTTTAGTACAAGATGCCATATATCAGAAGTCAAAGCAAATCTTTTTTTTTAAAAAATAAATAATTAGTATACATCTAAAACTAGAAAACCCTTCAAAAAAATGCCTTAGAAAAATTTATGCTAAATATAGAATAGATCCTCCGGTCCCACTTTGTCATCATACGTCAAGCCATTCTGCAATATTATTTTTTACTATTTTTTGCTTATTAGCATCTATCTATGATGTGTGCGTCAGTGAGTGTAAGCTGAACCTAGACAGTTTTGTACAAACTAAGTCGAAAAATAATGCCATTTTGATTTGATACAAAAATTGTTTTACTTTATTTTTATTTTCATGACACATTGACATTGCACAATCATGTCTTGTAAGTTATAAGAACAACTTACAGTGATCGTCTTTTAAAGAACAACACCAAATGCACAGACGCCATTTCTATAAGTCATATTTATAAGCGCTTATAGTTGTATCATATAAGTGCTTATTTATAAGTTATTCAAAAAAAAAAAAAATCAAATTGTTTGCATATAGGTTATTAGTTGTTTTGATAACTATTCTGAAGAGCTTATGAAAATAAGCTAAAAATCGCTTATAGACAAGTCATAAATTGTTTTTGTAATCTCTCTAATAAGTCATCAACAGATGGAGAAGAGATAAGAACTGGAGTAGCGTCATTCTTATAAGGCAGGCTCTCAAGAAACTGCAATGCAGAAAGAAAAAAAATATCAATACTGTAGTAAAGTGTCATGGTTGCATAACATTATAACATTACACAAATATCATCAATTTTGTTTTCCAGTACATTATTTTACCGTGCTCAAAAAGTACTGCATAGAATTAACTACTCATTTCGAAATCCCATGTTAAAAAAAGGTTTAAAAGAAATAGTAAAATCTCTTTGGTTTTACCCTAAAACAGTAGAACCGGGTAAATGGGTCGAGGCCCACATCGGACCCGTTTAATTTGCAGTCCACGGGCTTACGACCAATTTTTTCGACAACTTCTTCATGCATCCTTCGTATTTGGTTTGAATTATGAAATCCGAAATATTGTAGAGCCATCACGGGAATAAAATTATATAATGAAAAAATAGTATAGTAGGGTGGGATAAGAAATTATAATTTACTTTTTTAATTTATTTTTTTGTCCACTTATAGTTTGGCCCATAACTGAATTTCATGCTTATCTCTAACCCTTGTTTTGTTCTGTTTCTCTCATTTCTTCACGAACGAATCACATCTTCTCTGCCTCACCGCCGCTCAGTTACCGGCGGCAACATACCAGCCGCCACCGTCGTCCACCGTCCTATCTCTTCTCTCTCCTGCTCCTCTCCCTCAACTCCACTCTCTTGCGATTTCGAATTCACCTGCGTTTAATTCCAGTCTGCAAAGTCCCCGACGCCGCCACAATCCTTCCTTTCCAAGAATCGAACAGTGTGGTAAGCATTAGCGAGGTAATTGGATCTTTATTTTAGGGTTGTTTCTCAAATTCTGAATTGGGATTTTAGAATTTTAGGGTTTTCTTAATTGTAATTGAAACTTGGTCAACTTTGAATTTGCATAATTTGTTTCATTGTACTAAATTTGAGAATTTGCATAGTTTTTTCATTTTGTTTAAATTGAGAATTTTTTTAATTTGCATAATTTGTTTCATTTTGCTAATGTTGAGAATTTTATGGATTTGCGTAATTTTTTCATTTTGCTAAAGTTGAAAATTTAATTAAATGTAACATGAAGAATTTTTAACTTGTTAGATTTGTGAGTAACATGTTGATTTTTGGAATTGTTGACTGTATCATTAAAGAATATAAATTAACAAAAATGAGTATTTATTTGATTTAAGACGCAACTGTTGGGTCTAGACTAGATGCAGATGATTGATTCATCTAATACTCATTATAAGATATGATTTGCTTTGAAATTTGAATATCTTCATTTCCCTTAATTTCCTTCAATTCCGGCACTGATGTTTTATCTATGTGTATTAATGTATTAATTAGAATTTGAATTACATTTTAAAAATTTCAATGTTCAATGTCTTTTTATGCTCTGCTATGTCTGTTTCCTGCGAGCTTGTTACAAAGTTGAAGCTCTATATTTCATGACTAAAAATTTGCTACTGAAATAATATAAAATGAGTACTGGCTGTGTTAATTTCTTGCTATTTAATACTTATTTCATGGGTCCAACAAATTATAAAGCATATATGTAGTTCTTTTTGATGGATTATAAATCGAATGCAATGTAATTTTTTGAGTATGTTACTTTATGTCTACGATTATTATTAAATATTTTGCACCACCCAGACCAGGGTTGTGGATCCGCCACTGAATGGCGTGCTTAATCATCAAGATTGTATAGGTCCATCTGTTGGCTTTTTTTAGGATTATAGTTGTGGGTTTTAGTTTAATTCATGGCTGGGAGTACTCCTAGTTAGCAGCATGTTGCTTGATGACTAGTGCTTTTTCTTTGTATTGTTGTTTTTGCTGATTTGTAAGTAATTACTGATAATGTTGGTGATTTTTAGTAAGGCAGGTTTAAAAAATTACAGATGTTTTCTATTATAATGCCCCATGGAAGACAAGTTTTTTAAAAAATAACAAATCTTATTTCTTAATAAAATGAAATTTAATAAGGAGAAAAGGAGACAAGACATTTTGCAAAAATGGTATCTAATAATTTTGTTCATTTAGGTGTTTCTCCTGTTCTCATGTCAGAAATGGAGATGACAAAGCCTTATGTGTGGCTTCAAACTTCTGATGGTTCAACCCAACAAGTGGAGCAAGATATTGCAATGTTTTGCCCATTTATATGTGAAGAATTGCAAAAAGGCATGGGATCTTCCAAGAATTGTGCAGTATGTCTTCCTCAACAGGTCAGTTCTCCAATGTGGAGCTTAATTCTTAATTATTGTCGATTTCATCAAGCACCAGGCCGCTCAAACAAGGAGCGAAAGTCGTACGATGATAGTTTCGTTAAGATAGACACAAATATGCTCTGTGAGTTGGCGTGTGCTGCACACAGTCTACAATTCCGGCCATTGATTGATCTTACAAGTCGTGCACTAGCTCGAATAATTGAAAAAAGGTCACCAGAGGAAATACGCAGCATATTTCGTGTGCCTGATGATCTTACCGAGGAAGAGAAATTGGAGCCCTTGTTAAACATCACTGATGACCCAAGCATCAGGCTTTTGAACCGCTTGTATGCCAAGAAGAGAAAAGAACTACTTAAAGAGCGTGAAAGCATAAAGAAGAATGTTGATGTTGAAGAAGATGAACGTTCAGTTGACGACCTTCTGTCTTTTATTAATGGAGATCCGAAGGAGATTAAAACTACTTCTAAGAATAAAAAAAAGAGGAAAAAAGGCCAACATAAGAAGAATGTGAAGGTAAATGGTCATGACGACATTGGACACCAAAGTGCGGAAACAGATAAACCGTGTGAGACCTCAAGTTTACAAGGTGATTTTATGGTTGAGTTTGATGATGATAATAATGATGATATTGATGATGAGATTGATCCGGCCTTACAAGCAAGAATTGATAGGGAAGTGGAAGAATTTGCCCGCAGATTAAATTGTTCCTTGCAAGAGAGAATACAAGACTTTTCTTCGTCAGCGCAGGAAAGGATTTTGGCTTGAAAATTTTGACAAGGAAATTGTTGCAGGTCACTTGCTTTTCTTTCTTAGGGAAATTTTAAGGAGTAACCTAGCTTGTTAAGAGTTCAAAATAAAGCTCGTAGCTCGTCAAGTTTTTGTTTTCGTATTTGTATTTCCTCCAAAAAAAAAAAAGTATTTTGTTTTTGTATTTGGATGTTGTGAAATTTTTTATTTTTCTTATTCCTTACAAGTGTACTTGACATCTTTTGTTTTGTTTTATATTTTGCGGTTCATTTTTATGTGCTTCTATCTTGTAGAAAGAAAACAATAATATCTGCCGTATTTATGAGTTTATAGTTTTAGTTTCAAAGTGTTCATCAACAAAATTCACGTGCACACGCTAAATATGGATAAGATGAGATGAGATCCGTCGTTTTGGACGCTTTTACTTGCATTCATTCAATATATATTAGTTGGTTGATCTTGACAAAAAATTAATGTCATTCTTTTTACAAAATTTGAAAAAATGAGGGCGTTTTTGTTTACATATCTCAAGACACATCTAATAGAAACTATGAGCATATTGCATAGTTGATAAAGAGAATCTAAGAGAAGGCAAGAGAATTCTGTTATTTTTCTGTAATGTGAAAACTGATTACAAGCGAACTAGCATTGGGTATTGCCTCTCAGTTAGCTCGGGCCTTGTTTGGCTACTTATATCTCATTTTGTTACAAGGTTAGGAACTTGTTTGACTATTCTATATATTTACACACTATTAACATCACCTTTGCACAATCATGTCTTGTAAGTTATATGAAGAACATATAGTAGATCACGGTGATCTTCTTTGAGAACCCTGTACTTGAATAATGGCCTCCTTCTCAGATCTAATCTCAAAAGGAACAACACCAAATATGCATAGACATCACTTTTGGTCGTTGAAAGGCCATACTGTTAAGTATCTGCATAGTAAAATGAAAACTTTCACATATTTTTTCCTCTTTCAACAATGTAAGAATGAATTTTGTACATGTGAAGTGGACATACTCTATATCCATATTCACTGACGGCCTTAGTGGTTGTTTCTTCCTCATTTGTCTTTCCTACAAGGGATGCTAACCCAAAAGCTGATATCTAAACAAATCTCTAAAACACATGGAAATAGTTTAATGTTCTGATTTGTATAAATTTGTTAGTACCTTGGCTCTAAAGGAATACCCAAGTAAAATGCTGTTTGTCTTGATACCTTGAAGAACATAACAAGATTTTATATGTTCATGTATGTATTCAAGGCCTCTAGCAGCACCAAGCACAATCCGATCCCTTGTGATCCAAGTCAGTGTTGAATGACTTTCTTGCAAGACAAGAAAATGGTCTCATAATTTTCGGATAACAGAAACACTTGAGCATAGAAGCAAGATCTTACCCTTCTTTTGAGGATCATGCAAATGGCTGCCGAGTGAACCCTTTATTAGCCACGTAACCGACCAATTCTACCTTGACAAATTCAATAACAAAGGAAGAACTTAAACTCGTTAATGCTGCAAGGAATTTGCTGTAAAATTAAAGCATGTCATTCATTTTGGACATCAAAGAAATTACCGTTGTTTCAGAAAGAAGAAAAAAAAATTACCAGATTGGCAGGATGATAGCTTGCACAAAACTTTCGTCTCTGATATAAATTCATAAGTTTTAGTAGCTGTCATTCTTTAGTCACAACTTCCTTGAAGGATTTAAATACATACAAAAAAAAAATCATGGGAATAATACTTGCCATATACTTCTTCCTGCAAAATACATATAACACCAACCTGCTCAAGAAGAAGGCCATAGTAATTAGAACCATATTTTCCACGTCCAAGCAGATTTGAATCAGAGAAACCATTGGTTGAGATAAAAAAAAACTCTTCATAAGTAATAACTACAGGCTTATCCATGTAAAAATTACATGCCTTAGAGGTGCAACAACAAATATATATTCATACATTATTCATATAACATAGGCTGAAAAACAGTACATGCAAACACAACTAAATCCAACAAGAAATTTGATTACATGAAGCATTGAGAACGGTTTGGTGATTGCTGGATTCACCATCAGTTTGATTCTTTCCAGCATGCTTGCTGCATATGTATCTTCCAGAACCACAAATACAAACTTGGATTCCTATGAATGCACAATTTATGAGAGATCTTGCTCTCAACATCTTTTGCATGATTACTCAGAGACATACATAGAATCATGTTTAACATTATCAGAGCAAGACCAACCTTTAAACCCCATTACATCAGCCAATTGTGAAGAAGACTGAACTGGCAAGCAATGAATAATGCCGTTTTGAATTTTCTAGCGAACCATGTACATGGCAGTCAATCTCAGTATGTCTTGTGCGCGTCATGGAAGGTAGGATTGCAAGCTAAGTAGATGGCTGAAATATTATCACAGTAGACAGCAGAAGGGGTGGTAATTTGGCAAATGCAAATCAGCATGGAGATAATGAAGCCATTGTATTTCACAAGATAAAGTAACCAAAGCACGATATTTTACCTCAACAGAAGACCTTAAAACAGTGCATTCTTTTTTAGGTGCATATTTGGATCTCTTCTAACCTACTAATGGAAGAATTAATGACAAACATTGCATTGACTCGTTTTTAGAAGACTGATGAATTAGCTCATTTTGAAGAAATGCATTGGATAGTTCTGATGAAGAATTTATTTTGATTGATCTATAATCTTGTTACATTGTTGTGTTTAATTATGTTATTGTAAGGCAACTATTATTGTTCTTGTATTACATTGTTATATTATGTTGTTCTTGTTGAAGTATAAAGTGATTTAATGACATTTTTTTTTGTGCTCTCTGTTCTGAATTATTTCGAATTCTATATTCCGAAAAAATGAAAAAAGATATTTAGGATTATAGAATTTAAACAAGGTCAATTTGGATTTTGAAGGGCGCACGAGAGCAATGGAGAGGGAAAATAATTTCTCAGACCCACAAAGAAGGGCTTGCAAAAACTAAAATGAGACAGGTTTGAGCAAAAAAAAATAGTACATGAAATTTAAGCAGAAATATATGATGTTACTTTCTCCACCTCCCATAGTACTTCAAATGTAAGCATCTGGAAGAGAAAAAAAAACTAAACTTTTGCCGTTTGAATGTATGTTTTTAGATGATTTGTAATTGCAATGCATCTTTTGGCAAAAGCAACTTTTGTCGTTTTATGGGCATTGCAGGAAAGAAAAAACGTTTTATAAAGGGTCTTGTTCTAAAACACTCTTTAATGATTTTAAATTAAAAAAATTTAAATACTTCAATTGGATATATAATTCTTTATTATAAATTATTAAGAATTTTAAAAAGTGTTCAGAGACTCGTTATCATTTGTCTTCTATAAACGATGTGTTATATGCATATGAGTCATGTTAATTAGTGTCTTCGAGATACTAGTTAAAGAAAATAAAAATATAAAATTTTACATTAAAAAGAATATTTATTACACTTTTAAGTTTTAAGAGTTTGACTATTCAAGTTCAGTTCTTTTTACTATATTAGTCTCTTTAGCTAACGTTTGAGGGACGAGTTAACATTTTCATATAAATATTTACATATATCCATCATAAAACTATTTACATATATCCATCATAAAACTATTGCAACTTGTATGGAAGTAGATAAACTTGAACATCAAGTCTCTATTAAGCTTCAACCCTTCTTTTTTTTTGCCTTATTGACCAACAATGATTTTCAACATTTATCATTGACATGATTTTCTTTCTGCATCTTTGCCGTTTTTAGCTTTGCTTAGCTATCCCGATTTGCTCTGAAATTAGAATAACTTTAGCATATTATTATGCTCCATACATACATATTATAGTGGTGCATAATACCTCTTCACAATCATTCCGAGCATAAGTACCTCTCCTCAAATGCATAAAAAAAAGGATTTGATGCTTTCATATTACAAAACACAAAACATTAAAACTTTTCATTCGCTTTAGATATTTTCTTTTTCGTAAAATTATTACACATAAACATATGGTCCTGTTAGGATATATAATCTCATCTCATTTTTATAATTGCAATGTCTTTGGCTAAAAAAATGTCAGTATTCACTAAAATTAACCGCAGACAAAAAATTATTAAACAAATCAAACAATGAGTTTTTTATGGAAACACAATGAGTTTTTATTGTAACAAAAAGTTTAGATGAAAATCGATGAATCAATGAGAATCAATGAACACTTGCATTGAATAATATTCTACAACATTTCAGCAACGCCAACAACACCGGTAATGATCGGACGACATCCACAACACCGGTAAGACAAGGCGATTCAAGTACAACTCGAAATCCTTCTCCAACAACAACGAGTAATATGGTTTCGGTTAGGTGGCAGTGTTCACAACAAAGCCGTCTAAAATGTAATTTCGATGCTTCGTTTTCAGATCAGTTGAATAGTACAAGTATTGGCATATGTATCCGTGATGACAAATGTACCTTTGTACCGGTTAAAACCGTACCTCTCTCTCCTATGTGTTCTGTTGCCGTGGGAGAAGTTGTTTTCATCGCCGGTCTGATATTACAAAATTTGGACAAGTGATTTCAGCCAGTGGCGAATCTTGAGTTTATTTCTTGTGGGTGCCAAATATTTGTATAATATATAGTAAAACGTTTCAAAAAATATACAATATTGTAAACTGGTGTGATGGTACAATTTCATGAATTTAACATGAGAGAATATGAAGAATTCGCTAAAAAAATATAAAAAAGGGGTGCCATGGGGTTCAAACATGCGACCTTTACTTGCTTAAGAGACTGTATGACCGCTGGAACACCAACATACTTGTTGTAATGTTATGGCTAATATGCTATTTATATAAAACCTGGGGGGTGCAGTGGCACCTGGGGGTCTCTGAAGAGATTTGTCCCTGATTTCAGCATGTTAGAGTCTCTTCAAGACACACTTCTCAAACTCTAAGATCAAGTTCAACATGCGACAAACAAATGAGGTAACTCACACCTTTGCCGGAGTTGCCGTATTATCCGGCAGTGCCAATATTTATTATCATGTAAGGATGAATCCATGAATAAACTTTGTGATACTAGTATATTAGGTTTTAAATTGAGTTCATTCTTAAAAGAATTTGCTTATAAAAAAAAAATCTGTTCATTCTTATAAAATCAGTTAATAAAGTGATAAAGATCCTTTTCATAAATTTTTATATTTTAGTAATTTTTTAAAAATTTGTGAGTTGTGTTTTTCTCAATCTAGGCAACAAATACAATAAACTAGTCATTAATTTGGAACGAACTTTAACCTGGGTCACGCAACATGTTCACAGATTAATTACACTGTCTATAAATATTCTTGCACTCCATCACACTGTATTGGACTAATTCATCTCCTCTCCCCAAAGCATGAACTCAGTGCATTGCTTTCTTAGGCCTCTCAGGTCCAACTTCCAACTTATAATATAGTACAGTCGGTGCCTTTATATTTATTATTACTTACTATTAACATCAATTCAAGAATTAATTGAGAGCACCTTTTTTATTGCACTTGAACAGTTCCAAGCCAAAACCCTATTTTTCTTCCAAGGAACAAAGACACTACTCTCCTATATTGTGCAAAAGTGGAATCCATTATTTATGATATTTACAAAATAGATACATTTTTAGTAGGAGAGTACTATAGCGGCGCATGAGTCAATCATTCATTTCACATAATAAAAGCAAACAAAAAAGGTCACTACACAAAGAAGAACTATCAAAAAGACAAGTTGATGGGGGCAATGAATGAAATGAAGAATAAAACTATGATAGAGAAAATAAAAAGGGGGGATATGGGAATGAATTGGAGTAGGAAAATCTAGCTACCGCAATAGTGGAGTCATCTTATCAATGATGGTTAACATAATGTACAATATAAATAAACAAAACAAAAACAATGGAAATGATTGGCAGATTTATGGAGTCTATTTCTCAAGAAATCAGAGAAATAAGGAAAAAAAATAGTTAGAGAATCCAATCCCTTAATTAAAAGCATATAGTCATAAACTTGATCTTTAGTTGGCATATATGGAAGAATGATTATCAAAAGATTACGGTCTTTCTAACATATGTAAATACCAAATGCTAATTGTTATAACTTATAAGGGTCATGTTAACAAGAAATACATGAATCACATCTGTAGCATCTAGTATGCCACACATTTTCTTTAAAATCGGTTTAGCACTTATTGGCGTTTGAGGCGAGCTCTTTTGAACGGAGTTGACAAAAAAAGTTTTAATAATAATAATATCCTATTGCAATTTTTTTTAAAAGTTTACCTTTATTGATTTTGAGATGCAAAATATTTTAATTAAATATATTAAGTGGTGTATTTATTTATACATCTGAAACATTTTACTTTTTTTTTAAGGATCCGAGACATTTTACTTATTATACTTAAATGTTATTCTTTTGTGGTCTTTTAATACGTAAAATAAAACATTTTTTTTAGGTTTGGTAGGTGTATGTTTTGGTTTTTGACTATGAATGACAGCAAATCATAGGATATTTTCTATAAAATAAAAGAGGGAATTGAAAATGCTTGGGGTTGGGAATGGAGACGTACCCGTATCGGATACCGATACTCCACAAATACTCGCGGACACGTACTCACGAAGTATCAGAATTAATTATTTTAATTTTTAATAAATATTTTATCGGATACTTATGTGATACTCCACAGATATACAAGGATACTTCTAAGATACTTCACATATACGTATCCTAGAAAAAGATTAAGAGTAAAAATTCATTATAGATGTATATGATTCAATTTTAGATATGCATCAATAGAATTGTTTCTCGATGAACCACTTAAAATTATACTTCTTATGGATGAACGTAGCGAGAGAGATGATTCAGTTAATCAACATTAGATAAAATTTGTGTTGAGTTCTTTTAATGATGTTTCTCTCGATATCCTAACATATGAAAATGTAATATGGTTCACAAGAAAACTTTCAAAATTTGTTATTTTGATCACATGTAATATTTTTTTTAAAATTGTAATCTTTATAATACAATAATGAAGAGTAATCAATGTTAATTTTCTTCAAGTATTTTACATACATATAAGTTTTATTATAAATTTTTGGTAACGTGTCACAACGGCATCGTATCCTAAATTTTAAAAAATTCATGTATTCGTGTACCCGTATCGTACCCGCACCCGTATCAGGGCTTCATAGGTTTTTGACCATCACCACCGTGTGTGTTAAGAGTGTTGGAACATCGAAATACAAAAGCTACAAATCGTGGCATATGTTCAAACGCACATCCACTTTTTATCCACCGTCAAAACAAATAGACCCTTAAAGTTCATGTTTTAGCCGTTAAGATCTTACCGCCGAAACAAATAAACCCTCAAAGTTCATGCTTTAGCAGTTTAGATCTTAGACCGATCTCTCGACTCTCTCGTAGATGACCAATTAGACAAAATTGGTCAATATCATCATATTTTTATTCTCTTTCTTTTTGTATACATGCTTGGTAACAAATAGTAGTATTTATATAAATATTAGATTAATCTCTAGCTTTCGACTTGCTAAAAAAACAAAATGGATATTTAATGAATTACTATAAAGTTTTATTATAAAAGGGGTGTGGTGGAATAGAATGGAGCGGTGTCGTCGTGCCACAATGGAAGTTAATGAAGGATATGTATCAAAATAAAATGGTATGGAATTGGAGTTGTTGGAGCCATCTTTTGTGGTAGAGTGTGTGAGAAGATGTTGATGTTAGAAAACGTGGGAGAAAATTAGACGTGGTCTCTCAATTCTCACACAGTCCATATACACGGAATGATAAAACAGCAGCCTCTTTGTTGCACTATATGTTATGTGTACACACTACACACGCAAAACCTGAACAGTAAATACACATCCCCACCCCACTCGTGCTTGGCCACTTACCAAATTAAACGTGCCAAAGACAATGAAACCAAATTTGAAAAAAAATAACTGTGTATGTAGTGTGTTTGGACAAGTACAAGACATGAGATGAGAGATTCCAAATATTGTTTTGACGTGGAAGCTGTGTCATTCTCATTCATTCCTTTTCCTACCCTTTCTCTAAAATCAAACCCTTCTTGTCACAATTTTATCATGCTTTTTCTTGGTAGTAATTGTTCAGGAGGAGACTTTTGGCTACACATAGTATAACGCCACGTATTAAAGTATGTCTCATTTTAAATCTCTCATTAACCTTAATTATTATACTAATTTAAACGTTGTTGTTGTTGCGTTTGTATGTACAGCTTCATCATTGTGCATCATTATCTATACCATAGATTCCGTCCAAAACCCCGTTTGTAGAGCATTTTTTTCATTGATCCACCGTTATTGTGAGATACTCTGTCTTTTTAGATAAGGTTGAGTGGTGTATCCGTCCTCAACATCCCATATTCTTTCCAAGTTTTAAGGAAAAATAAATATATTTGATGGGTTTAATAGCACAACTTGATAGTATAATTTTTTTACACAATCATCCACTCAAAATTTTATAAATGTGTCATTTTTTTTAGGTTTATCATAAATATTTCAATGACGATCAACATTGCAAAATTTAATTCCACGACTCCATAAAAAAAATTGCAAATTTAATTTACACTCTTTAAACGTTACTCATAAAAAGTGTCATATCCTCTTTTTTTTCATGTCTCGAAACAATTGTCAAATATTAATGCAACATTTTTATTTTTTTTGACCAATATCTATATTTATTCAATTTCATTTTTGAAGAAGAAAAAAAAAATAAGAGACACCAAAATAAAACTTATTTTATTATTAAGAAACCTATAAGCAGTTGTTAAAAAAGTCCAAGCACTTCAAATTATAGGTGCTCTTAGGGTTTTAACTTTTAAGATGAGCTAATTATTCCATTTGAAATTTTTTGTTTTTTCTTCTTGTCTTTTTTGCGGGTACACCATGAACAATTTGGTAGACGGGTATATACCCTATCTAATGGAGACATTGTTTATATTGGATTGAACTGATCGACTTGGTAACGCGGATGGGGAGGAATTTACAACATGTGGCATGTGATATAAATGAAGCACTTATTTTAGTGTTAAAAGTTAAGTTTGTTGATGTCTAATCTTTATGATCACTCTTGAGTGGGACACTGCCATCAATTTATTCTAATCAATTCGGGAGTACACATATGCTTGCATGAATCTGGTTCTTTGAAATAAAAGTACTTTTAAGAGCATGAAAAAATAAAAGCAAGAAAGAATGAAAGAAATAGATAAGGGATAAGAAGAACCAACCCTCGCTATCAGCCTAAGGATATTTTTTTTCTATGTAAAAAAGGATTGAACTAAGTGTTCTTTTGATCAATTTTTTATCGCATATTTGTGAGTGTAGATGCATTATTAATTAATTTGAACAGCCCTATAATTTAAGCCGTTTCTAAGACGAGGGCTCCCATAACTCTCTTATAGGAGGGAGGGCCATCATGATGCAAATTAATTTCTTTTTTAGGAAGGCTATTAAATTAATCTTTTATTCCCTTGTTATCATTTTTTCTTAAATGTAATTATAAATTAAACACATAGGAAGCCATTGTGTAAGGAATTTATTACAAGAAATTAATCTTTTATTCTCTTATAGGAAAACATTGTTTAAGGAACAATTCTTCATTTGGACGAGTAGAATCATCGCTACACTTTATTTGCTTGGGGAATGAGTCATCGGGATGGAGATCGGTGAGATATCGATTGACCTAGCTAAGGATGAATGGTTGTGGAATCACGATATCAGTGAGGTCTATTCAATTAGCTCGATATATGATTTTCTTCTTGGTTCTTCAATGGTTAGTATTGGTCTTGCAAACGAGGATCTATATATTCTAGCTAAGATGTGGAAGAATTGAGCTCCCTATAAGGCGCTTACCTTCTCTTGACGATAACTACTTGATAGAGTTCCCATGCTTTAGTACTAGTGGTTCATCTCGTGTGTATAGTGGAGTCCATAAAGAGATTATGTGTCGATTTTTGGTTACTTATGACTTTGTCCTTCGAGTGTGGGATAAGATTTTTAGGTGGTGAGAATGAGAGTTAATGACGCCTCTGAATTTATTGTCTTTTTATTTTTTAGGTCCTTTAGGGTTGGCTTTAGGTTTAAGTTTGGTATGATATTCAATAGTATGACTCATTTGAAAGATGCAATGATATAATTTGTTATGGGAAAATTGCAAGTATTGAACAATTGGTTGATAAGATTATATTTTCATCATGAAATTGATTGATAAAATTATATTTTCCTCTTTGAGTCGATAGTCTTTTCTCAGTATTAGGGTCATCTATGACAATTCGGAGATCCCGTTGTAATCTTGACAATTTTAATTTAAAATGTATTGAAAAAAGAATTCAACACAACTTAGAGTGACAAACATATATGTTCTAGTTAAATATACGAGCAATGGTTCAAACATGACTTTTATCCACAGATAAATAGACATTTACCTACGGACAACGTACAATTGATAGTAAAATAGTTGAATTCTGGACTTTTACGTACGGAAAAATGACATTTAGTGTCGGATTTTTTTCCGTATGTACAAGTATTTTTTTTCCTTTTTTCAAATTTTGAGGGCCCTTTAAGTTTGATGCCATGTGCCAAGGGCCTTGATGCACTTACAGAGGATCGGCCCTGCTCAGTATTGAATGGTTTTAGTTCGTTCATTAATCTTTGTGATGGCGGTAGTAGTGGGTTGCTCCCCCTTTGGTATGCAGGGCCGGCCCTAGGCATAGGTCGGGGGTGCGACGGCCTAGGGCCCTTGCCCGTAGGGGCCCAAAAAATTTTTATAAAGGGGTGCATACAACAAAACTAAGAAAAATTGGGGTGCGTATAACAATTCTCATTAGCAGGGCCAGTTGAAAATCCTTATCTCGGCCCAACTTTTAAAAAATAGGAAAAGAGAAACCATTTTATGCAAGAAGCTTACTTTTTAGGCCCCCTGAAAAGATAAAAAAAATTATTTTTGTGTAATTGAAAAGATCCAACTCTTAAAAACACATTTAAACAAAAAAAAATACTTTTGTAGAGTTAGAAAAATAGATGAGAAAAGAAATCTAAAGAGAAAAACCAAAAAGTTCCAAAACCAAAACCAAAACCAAAACCAAGCAATTGCAATTTGTAAGAATATCTTTATTGATTCTCACCATTTTCTTAAATCATTCTCTCATCAGGTGAATTGTTTTAGGTTTATTTTTTTTCTTATTCTAATTCTCTTTGATAATGATTGTTTCAATCCTCTAATTGCTTCAAGTGTTGAATTCCAATTGAATTGATTTATGCTTTTTCCAACTGAATCCATTATTGAATTCACTAATTCTCACGATTATTGAATTCTAATTGAATTGATTTTTGTTTTTTACAATTGAAGTATGTACTGTACACACGTGAATAATATTAATGAATTGTTGCTCTTTTCCCATTGAAGTATTGTACACCGTACACGTCAATAATGTATATAGCTTGTACACCGTATGGAATCGGTTTTTGCCCTTTTTTCCAATTCAACTCTTGATTTTTGCTTAAATTGAATTCTTATTAATTAAGTGTTGATATATTTCTTTTCTTTTTTGCGCTTTTGTTTTCAAGTACTAAAACTTCAATCTACTTTTAAGTTGTTAATGTTCTCTAGTTCACTGCTTCTTGAATTTATTTTGTTTGTATTGGTTTCTACTAAGTATTTGATTTATTTTAAGATGTTGCCTAAAAATGAAAAAAAGAAAAAGAAGGAGCTCTTTATAAAAAAAATAAAAATGAAGAGCTAATAAAATCACAATAAAGAGCTCTTGATAAATTTGGGTTAGGTTCGGCACCCTAACTTTTTTCGTTTTGTTTTTCCTTTTTATTAATAATACATTTAGGATGAGGTGTATTTGACACACTGTCTTTTGAGGTGCCAACATAGTTGGGATGTTCGTCATAACTAATGCATGGAACATTCATCATTTATCAGAAGAAAAAAATTAACGATGTAATATAAAGAGCCCTTTTTCATATTATCCCTAAGGCCCGTAAAACTCTAAGAACGGCCCTGTTGGTGTGATTGCCTCTATTTTTCTTATTTGCGGTATTGTTTTGGAATTATGCTTTGGTTTCATGTGTTTTTATTTTTCTTTCTATTTTCCAACTTGTTTGGGCTAAGTTTCTTTGTATGAGATTAAATGTACTCCATGTGAAAAAAGAGAGAAATGATATTTGTACAACCACTTTTTAACAACTTTTGTGACAACTTTATCTTATATTCACATTATTTTTTTACTTTCTCTCTATTGTTTTGGTTTTTGTGTCAATACCTCTTTCTTAATAATTCTATAGTTGTCATAAAAATTGTCAGCTAAATGGTTCTTCAAATATCACATCTCTAAACAAAATACCCCCTATACTCTATTTTTTAAATCAACGACTATATCCGGACAATATTTGTCTTCCTACGTACATCATCAATTTATCACATTATCTCTTTTAGTTATCTTTCTTAAGATACACCTATTGAGGACATTATTTTTTATTTTTTTATATAGTTTAATTTAAAAAAAGAAAACTTCAAATTCGTAAAACTCCAGTTCAGGCATTTCTTACGAGGATTTGGAAGATTGTCGCAAACAAATAATTTATCTTCGTTACGTAATCATGTACGGAGAAGATTAGACAATGTTTCTTAGTATACATAAAAATTAGATAATGTAGCTACCTGCTCGTATTGAATTCCTTATTTTTATGGGGGAATCTAACTTTATTCACCTAATTAATTTAGTTTAATACTCCAATATTTTAAAATTTATTTACTAAAAAGCCATTTTTTATATACTAATACTAAGAAAAACCGTAATATGTTAAAGTCTACTATGTTGAAATTAATTTAATGTTATTTATTTGATATATTTTACAATTATCATATCTACTGAAATAACTTTAAAAGGTGGTGATAATTATTTTAGTAAGAATAGTCAATAAAAATATTAAAGTACAGAAATCAACAAATAATTGTTTCTACCATAAAATGTAAAACAAATTGTAATAATTAAACAGAAAAGTAACAAAAGTAGTTCTCCTTTGAGCTGTGAAGATCAGACTTCATTTCAGAGTTGTCTTTTTTTCATATTCTTAACTTATTCATAAAAATAAAAAAAATAAAAAAACTTTTTGTCAGTTTTATAAATTAGAATTTAGAAATAGACAACACAAATCCCAACACTAATCAAATGGCAAGATGAGCAGCAGGATATTGTTAGTCACATGATACAATGTGCTACAGCAGATTCCTTCCTTTATCGTGATATCATCATTATATTGGGATATGTGGGAAGAAAAAAAGAGAGAGAGAGAGAGAGAAGGAAAGAGTGCAGAAAACACTACAGAGGAGACAAGATCATGGGATCTGCATGTTTTTATTGCACAAGACCTGCAACTATGGATCATGCAAATCCTCTCCTTTTAAAATACAAACAAATTAGGAAAAGGAAAAATTAAAAAGTAAACCATTGCTATCCCATCCATCAATTTTCTGACATCTCAAAAAAGCAACATTTTTTTAAATTTTCAAATTAGCCCTAGAATTTGTGTTTATCTCATAATAGTACTATCTTATCCAACCAAATTAATCTTTGATTAACCAATTAACTGTTTTAAGTTAACATTGTTTAACATAATTAGTTACTACTACCAGTCTAGTAAAACCATGTCCGTTTGTGTCAAGTGCCAGCTTGGACTTTAGCATGCCATGCTACTGTGCCAGTGTCCCTCTCTTGGTGTTGTATGTATGGAGTATTTTATAAAGTGCTTCTACTGCTCACCGTGTGTTTATTCTCCAAAGAAAAAAAATCCAACAGTGGAGCTTGTCGTCTATTCATATGTAAGTAATATTCATAGTAAATATTATAAGTTTGAATAATTGATTTTGTAAAATTGTTTTATTCAAAAATAAGTTGAATTTAAAGTGATTTGTGTTTTTATCAATAGAGACTAGATCTCGTAGAATAGATTGAACTTTCACATACGGTGCGGCAAACCAACATTTGAATTTCCATTGTGAGAGATATTCATGTTTAATATTCAACACGCTCGAATATGATTGTTTCAAGTGATTTATGAACAATAAGAAAAATTTGTGTTTGAATATATTTACTTTAGAGTTAGCAAAAAAATAAATTTTAGATGGATTATACCGAAAAAATTTCAAATTTTAGCTTTAAGTCAAAATTAATTATGGAGATGAAATCAATAATATATTAAAGAATATTTTGGATACAAATACTCAATAACTTCTAAACATGTTTAAATATGTATGTTCGATTTCACTTCTAGAGAGACGAGGTTTGATAATGATATATTTGTTTTTTATTTTATTTTAAACATAAATATATAAATAAAAAAAGAGAAATTTCTCAGAAGAGTACAAACATTTATAAATAATGAAAAGAAAAATACTCAAACCAAGCCAAAACAAAACAAAAGGATCTCGCTCACCATAAAAAAAGAGCGAAGTTAAACCAACATCATTAAGTCAACTAACCTCCTATCAGGATTTAGGATCACCTAACCCCATTCGAACTTGAGGAAAACTAGGAAAAGAACACCACAATCAACCAACTTTTAGACAACTTCACCATATGACACTACATATAATGGTTTCAAGATTCCTCTCATAGAAGGAACACGTGTGATCACACTATGTGATCAAAATGTTTTTTTTTTTTGAAAGAATGAGAATGTTTTTTAAAATCCCATTTTTATAAATGCAAATGACCCTTACTCCTATACAAGGACCACACAATTGTTTGTCAGATTAATAAGCAATTTAATCTCTCATATTTTCCCCTCACCTAAGTTTACCAAACTAATAAGAAGACTCGTTAAATTTAACTTGTTTGATTGTTCTTGAATATAATTGACTTCATTTTTTAAGTTGATTGTACTTATAACTAGAAATTAATTTTAGAATTGATTTTAATATTCAATTATTGTTTAACTTACTTTTAATCAAAACTAATTTTACATAATTGATTCATATAAAATTAATTTTTGTCTAACACAAAATCAAGTAAACATAAACATTTTGATATCAAATATAACCTAAGTAAGAAAAGAAAAACAAAAATTGTAAAAGTAATGAAAATTGACAGTGAGAATTGTGATTAGGGAGAAAATACAATAAAGTTACACACTGCAACAAGTCATTTTCAGTGACAGGAGGGAACTAATAAAAGGTATTTGGGGTAATGTGCTTGTAATTGTAGTAACAAGGGAAAGGAAGGGACATAGTCACATAGGAGCTATAAGACATAGGTATAGTGTGTGTAAAAAGCCAGGAGGAAGAGTATCTTTAGGGGAGGTCAGCACATCACTGAACAGAACAGAACAGAACAGAATGCTTTACTTCCTGTGATAAACAACCTACTACTACTATAACGTTGTTGTTATTTTTATGAGACCTCACAGCACAGGTAATTTGGTTGCGTGCTTTATGTTCTAATTCCGTTCTTATTTTCTGTTTTTAGGGACTTGAGTTGTTGCTTTGGAATCTCTCTCCTTAGTTTTTTATTTTATTTTTATCTCTCCCTTTATTATAAAGAGGAGAGAGAATAAATAGGACCCTCTAAGCGTGCAAATAAAAAGACTTAAAAGCAAATCCTTTGCTATTATCACTCCCTCTACCTTTGTAGGGTTTCTCTCTTCATCTTTGCTCTATAATATTTCTATTCTCTCTTCTTCTTGCTTACTTTGTGAGACTCTTTTTTCCTTTCTCCAGTCACCAAAAGTAGCGTTTAAGGTTCATTGTCTATTGTCTCTCAAACACTTAAAACCTAGCTACCTCACATAAGTGTATGCTAACTCAACCTATCTTCTCTTTTGTTCTTTTTTTTAAAGCTTTTTGTCTCTAACCTATGTTTTTGTTTCATTTTCCTAGGTTTAGTTTTTTATATTTGCTGAAGAATACATAAAACAAGGGCTGTTTTCATTTTGAGTTCATTGCAAAAGTGATGAATGAGATGTCAAGAAATGAGAGAGAATCTTCTGAGGAGAGAAAGCTTGAACTGAGGCTTGGTCCACCTGGTGTTGAAGACTGGCTTCACACCAACAACAAACAAAGACTCTCATTTGGTAACTACTTCTCTTCTTCAAACAATGGTTTTCAACATGTGAGAGGTAACAAAGAATCTTCATCATCACAAACCTGTTGTCCTAAGAGAGTAGAGTTACAGAATGGTGATAATAACAAAGTAACAGCTGTTTCCAACACCTCTCAGAAAAGGTACTATACCTTTTCTATATCTAAAGTTTTTTATTTTTATTTATTTTTAAGACAGAGGATATTCATTCACAGTGTCACTTTGTTTTTTTCTCCTACTATTGTGGTCCATGCAAGTTCTGTTCTGTTTCTTTCTACTAGTTTTTAATGTGTAAATAGATCTAGTGTTTCACTTTTTAGTGCAAGAGTTTAATACCATGTTTTTCCATTATTAATTACTACATGCCTTTTATAACATGCAAATCCCTCACCCACACACAAAATATATTGCCAAGTTTTTTAGCTATGATATCTCTTTGTACCATGTACTAGTAACTATTTTTGTTCTGTTATCCTTTCCTAGCCATGTTTGATTCAGAGATGTCTACATCTGATTTTGATGCTATCTGTTATTTATTATGTGACTTCTTTATCTATTTTTTCCTTGGGGTTTGGTTTGACATACTACCATGTGAATATCTGAATTTGTCTATCTATTTTAATATTAGTTTTTGTTTTCCCTTGGTCCCTCTTCATTTAAAAAAGTGTATATAAATATGTAGTTCTTGTTTTTAAATAAAATTGTTGGTTTAAATATGCATTTTGTTATCTTCAGTCCCTATAAAGTATACTTTTATTTTTAGTCCTTACAAAATTATAGGGACTGAATTGGTCCTTGTAATGAACAAAATATTTGATTTAAATCAAAAAAAATTTATGGTCCTTGTAAATCAAATATTTTGTTCATTACAAGGACCAGTTTTAATATGATTTTTTCTTTCACAAAAATTTAAACCAATAACCAGATTTAAAATAAGAAAATTAAAACAAAACAACAAACTAAATTAAGAAGTGGTATATTTGTTAGGAATAAAGATAAATAATAAATTTAGAGGGACCCTTAAAAAAATATTACCGGGATTAAAATTTAAACATGATATACTTGCCTAACTAACATTTTGTAAATTTCCCTTAAAAAAAACATATTGTAAATATGTAGGGGTACTACTACTATTTGATTTGGATGATTGATTGGATTTGGGATTTGAAGGGTTATGCTAATAGGATAAACAAAATTCTCTTTTTATCACAGACAGCATCTTTTTAATTTTTTTTAACTTTTAGCTTTGTTCCTACAAGTTTCACTGTTTATTATCATGCTTAACTTTGTAAATGGACCCCACCAAAAAAACAGAACTGCTCCTGGACCAGTAGTAGGTTGGCCACCAATTCGTTCATTCAGGAAGAATCTTGCAACTAGCAGCAGTTCTAAGCCATCACCACCAGAATCTCAGACTCAACAGCACATGCACAACAATGTTGCTGCTGGTAAAAAACCTATTGACAACAACTATGGTAAAGGTTTGTTTGTTAAGATCAACATGGATGGTGTTCCAATTGGTAGAAAAGTTGATCTCAATGCTTATCATAGCTATCAAAATCTTTCTTCAGCTGTGGATGAGCTCTTTAGAGGACTCCTTAAAGGTATTAATATATATTCAATGATAGTACTTATGTGGACCTTGGTGTGGTCAATGTTTTTATTTATTTACATTTTTACCCCATGTAGATTTCTTATGTGCATGTGCATGTGCATGTGCAATATCGATACGGCTACTATTTGAACCAATAGTTAAATAAGTTATTATTTTTTGAAAAAACTAGAGAAAATTAGTATGATATTTATATACTGAAATTATGTCTTTCTTTATGAATTGATTTTTTTTAAAAGTACAAAAATGTTCAATTGGGCATTTCTTTCATTTTGAGAGATAGGTGGTACCCTACTAGTAAAAGCATGATGTTAAAGTACTAACATAAATTCAACATTAATGCTTAAGGTCAATTTTGTTCACCAAACAAATTTTGTTCTAATGGAAAATTTCTAATTTGACCATATTGCTTTGAATTTTTTTATTTACCATTTTTAAAGTACATAGATTCTTTTATCTTATATTTGTCTTTTTTATTGTTTACTTGTGTATAAAGCTCAACGAGATTCCTCTGCTTGTGGAGGTAACAAGAAAGATGAGGAAGAGAAAGTGATTACTGGATTATTGGATGGAAGTGGAGAGTATACTCTTGTATATGAGGATAATGAAGGTGACAGGATGCTTGTTGGTGATGTCCCATGGCAGTAAGCATCTTCATTATTATCACTCCTAATCTTATGCTATAGTACATTATTTTAATTTAGTTTAATCAATATGATAGTATTATATTACGAGAAATTTTAACATGGTCCCAAGACCAAACAACACATAAACAAATATTTTTTTTATTGTAAAAAAATAATTCAATATTTTAAAGATAATTTCTTCGTATGAGTGTGTGTAAACACTATTTATTTGGTCATGTGACCATGAAAAAATAACCCTTATATTATATAGTTTATAACAATATATTCCAATTCCATCACTCGATGTGGCATTTTGAAAGACTGCAATGACAATTTGTTAGATTCCTTGTGCTTAACAATTACTGTTTATTAATATTATTAAATTATAGGTAACCACATTATTTATGACAAGTGTTACGAATAAATCTGTAGCACTACATGCCATGACATGTCTGTTTGTCACAAGAAAACATTTGTTCTACTGTCCCCTCTTAGCAATAATACAAATAAACTGTAGTTTATATAAATAACCTCCTGCTAACCAGTGTGATTTAATTATTGTTAGAAAACTATTATTAGTAGCAAAAATGTATATTATGTATTATTTTAATTTTTTTTTGATGCATGTGTTTGGCAGCATGTTTGTATCAACAGTGAAGAGGCTTCGAGTGTTGAAGAGTACAGAGCTTTCTGCTTTTACACGTGAGTCATGGAATCTTATAGTAGTATGATTTAATTGAGAAAATCTTGGCTACTCTATTATTTACATTTTATGTGAATTAATTTTGATTATTATTTTTTATTTTTTTCAGTTGGTAATAAGCAAGACAAGATATCTACTTGATTTGGCAATGAAATGAAAGTGCTGTTGAGTGGAAGTAGTAGCTTACATTACTACTAAGTAATGTGTATGACTTTTTTTTTTTGGAATGAAAGATTTGAAATGTTTATGGGTTTTGTATAAATAGGGAAGGAAAACTTTACGGATGTGTGTACTCATGATTTACTGTGGAGTAACGATTGACTTGTTTTGGTTTGTGTTTGAATTCATTTTGTAGATCAGGGTTTTATAACTTGGCAATTTTCTCATCTCTGATTTATAAGATTCTCAAAACTTAACAATATTTAAACAAATCTCAAATTTCAGAGTGTAATCGTTTTTTTTTCACTAATTTAACATACGATAATTTGCGAATGTGTGAGATTGTTGACACATACGATTTTTTCTCTTTTGCATCTGATACAGTTATGAATGAATTTTTTAATGAGCCTTACTAAAAAAAGAACATATTAATCACATGTAGGGAAAGTGGTTGGTGTGTAATATTTTATGAATCGAAATATCGATTTGATTCCTACTTAAAAAAAGATTTAGGTGAGACTCTAAAATATATATGATAATTGTAAAAATATAGTCTGTCATATAACTTTTATTTAAGTAAATAAAGTTAGTCTCGTTGATCTATTGATTTGTTGATCTATTTAGAAATAAGAAGTTATTAATTTAAATACATCAGTAATGTGTTGAAATAGGTCTTGTAAATATAAAGGTTTTCAAAGAACAATGTTTGTGTGATTAGAACCACACGTTTAAATGGTTTATAGACGCACACAGATGATAAATGGTAAAAAGAGGAAAAAAATTATTTTCATTACTATGAAAAATATAATATTGATGAATTTGTATTTTTGTATGGGTGTTCAAATAAATTTGATTTGTCCTCATGAGCTTCGCTCATTTGGTATGTACAATGCATAAAATATGTTAGGTCCGGGGTTCGAACCTTGTCTATAAAAAAAAAAGATTTATATTTGTAACCATATAAGAGTTACCGTCTTTAAACAGGTTAGATATCCCCAAAAGAATACGTTAAATATCGTTCTAATCTTTTGAAAATGCTTGACTTGAATCTAAAAATAACATCATACTAGTTGGATTGTCAATATATTCCTAAAGACCTAGAAGACTTCAGAAGGGCTTTTAGACCCTCTCAAAGGCCTCAGCGCCCTCCTCAGGGCGCCGCCTCTACTCGCTTCTAGAAACCTCTAGAACGCGTCTAAATACCTAAATACTCATATTGCTTACTGCTTAAGTAATCACAAATCAGACACATAGAGGGATATAAATACAATCCTTGAGAGCCTTCTCAAGGCATGACCAATACTTTTAATCCATGAGAGCCTTCTCAAGCCAATACTTTTACTTTTTGCAAGTACACTAGCTAATAGACCGGAATTGGAACTTAAATTTTGTTAATCAAGTCAGAATAGGTTAGCAAAATATCATGTAACCGACAATACTTGTTTGTCCAAATGTAGAGTAAGGGTGAATTGCATGATTGCATCGTATACGACGGCCATAAGTGTAATTAGAAAGCAAGTTGGGGGAGAATTGATAGGTCGTTGTCGTTGAGTGGTGTACTGCCTAACTTAGATGGCTGCCCATGTATGAGACTTGTTTTTTCTCTCCACTAATGTATGTATTGTCGGGGGTGCTGAGTACTAATGGATTTTAATTAAATAAATCAATTTCTTAACTTTGCGTGACTCAAATAAATCAATTGCATCATTCATTATTGAAAATTACTCACATCTATCAAAAGTATCTCCCCCAAATCATAACTCTCGATCATTCGAGTTCAGAGTTGTGTCCCGATGTGCACGGATAAATCCAGAAACATAAACCACAATTCGTGTTCTAAAACCATTTTTTTATACTTTCCCTCCCTACTTCAAGAAATCAAATTTCATCAGAATTCGTCAAAGCAAAAAATCAAATGCAAAAAACAAATGTTTAACATCGCTGAGTATAACCACACAAACATTGCTCTTTAAAAATGAGGCATGATTCATATAAGACTTGAAAATTGCTTTTTCCACTTTACAAAATGCTAAGAAATACCATAAAATGACAAGCTTAATCCCAAATTCCATCCATAGGTAATTACCGCCGGTTAAAATTGTTTCATCAATAGTTAATTACCACCGATGAGTTTATACCGGTAATTTTGTGGTGTTTCATAGCAACATTTGATGTGGGAACATCAATTTTCATAATGCTTGTTTTAATTGGGCTATTTCCGGCCCAAATTATAAGGATGCAGCTAACAGGCCATGGTTCCTTCCAACATAATCCGATGAATAATATTTTTTGCACCATTATACTTAATCATGTTACTTTCCGTATTTAATTCAAAGAAGATAATCATATTTTACCCTTTTGATTATGATAAGGCAACCAAAAGTAGTAAATTTTTTTTAAAAAACAACAATTACTAATTATTAAAAAGCTATATATTTAATATAAAATGCACAAGTTTCACCTTAAATTTACCACTTTAAATTTTTTAATATATGCAAATTTGCACATGATAGAATTTTTTTTTAAATATTATCTTCTTGATTTTTTTTTAAACTCGTGATTAGAATTTTTTTGAATATATATTTTTTTAACTATCTAGAACTGTTTTTGTTTTTTTTTTCCTTTCAATTTTTCAAACTTAATTGCGGTTGGACCAATTTTCATAAAAAAAAAATTGTCGAAAAAAAGAGCATAAAATTGTAAATATCCAAATTTTTATGAAAAAGTCAATGGTCGAGATCGCCTCTCCCATAGACATTTGTGAACTTGTTACCGCAGGATCCAGCTCCTTAGCTGAAGAGTATATGAGGTATTTCTTTTGAGTAAACAATCAAATTTGGTCTTTGTTTTTGTATCGAATTCTTAAATTGGTCTTTGACTCTATTAATAACTTAAAATGTACACTGTCTTTGTTAAACGTTTCTCGGATTGGTCCCTGTCTCTATTAGTTTGTTTTGTATTTTGAGTCTTTTTTTTATGTCTTTTGAATATTATTTAATTGTTAATGACATAATACCTTTTTTTTTTATCTTATTTGACATGTTAATGGCTTAAAATAGAAAACATCTAATAGAGTCGGAAATCAATCTGAGAAATGTTGGACAAAGACAGAGATCATTTTAAGTTATTAATAGAGTGAGAACCAATTTAAAAATTTGGTAAAAAAGAGGGAGCAATTTAATAATTTACTCCATATTTTTATTATAATGCAACACCGTCACTTCAAGACAAGATGGAAAACCTATGATGATTGGCAATTTAGCTAGTACCATCTCATCCTCTTCGTTTTTTTTAAGTCTAAAAGAAGTGTCATAGGTAAAAGAAAATAAAAAATTATACACGAATTCTGCATGAGAGAGTTATCATCCCCCACGATTCTTGAAGAAGATGATGGAACAATTTAAGGTCCGTTTGTTTGGGATTTTTTAAACTAAAAAATCACTTTTTTTAACTTTTTTAATTTTTGATGTGTTTGTTTTAGATTTTAAAAAAATTATTTTGCTAAAAAAATTATTTTTAGCCTTAAAATAAAAATCTATTTCAAGTAGTTTTTCCAAAATCTATTTTTTTTTCCTAAATGCAAGGAACTCAAGTGTAAGAGTTTCAAATCTTAAAAAAATGATTTTTATGATAGTAAACAAACAGAAATAACTTTAGATTTTTCTTTTAAATTTTTAAAATAAAATCTCTAGATTCTTTTAACTCAAAATTTATTTTTTTTAAGCTGAAACAAACTTACCCTAAATGTACCCACCACGAGGTTGAATCATTACTTGTAAACTTATCGTAGCTCATTATGAGTATGGAAATCACAAATCAAAATTAGAGTATGAAATGCATCAACAATGAACTAAGTCACAAATTACAATATTTAATCGATTTAAAGCTACATCTTAATATTCTTGATAAATCAAATATGTCGTAGATTCGATCATAATCATGTTCAATGTTTTGTTTGCTTCCGCTATTGATTCATAATTGTTGAACATGTTTTATGAAATCTGTTTTCATCAAGACCTAAATTTCCAACAAGTGATATCAAAGCGGTCTTCATGTTTAATCTATTGAGATCTTATGATTAAATTAATTCGATTGATATATATGGATCAATTATCCATATTTGGTTCAATTTTTGTTTAATACATATGATTCATATCTGCGTTAGATGGCTTTTCATATTTGGGTCCTATTTGATCTATATTTGGTTTGTGTGGATTACAAAATTGAATCAGTACCTGAATGATTTTTTATTTAATTTTAGCACACATGTGAATTACCTTACAAATATATCCACTTCAATTTTATGAGTACATATGTCATTATCATACGATCACATATATTGGAATTTCGGTGACCATGGAAGGTTTATTTTCAGTAGTTGTAATTTTATGATTCATATCATGTGTTGTGGTATATCCAGGTTTTTTGTCAATTTTTTTTTTGTTGATAATTTGATAAATAATTGCTTATCAAAGGGTTTTGTGAAGCAAATTCAATTTTGGTTCCAAGGGTTTAAACTGACAAATATCATTCTTTTTGTTGTTTTTATTTCCCTAATTTATACTATGAACAATAATTTTTTGTTTTGGGGAATTATGAAAGAATGATCAAATGTTCTATATTGATTACGGCAATTATTTGGACCCTTAAATATTGCATCTAAATTGTTGAATATTTGGTTTAGTCATAACCTTGATTTATTTTAAAAATCTAGATTTCATACCCGAACCACTCCCCACCCTCATCATCCGTGGGTGTTATATGCAAAAATGGTATCATAGCAGACCTCTCCCAGTACGGTGTGGTTCGGGGACGAACCAAGCGGAAACTGGTGGGCATGTAACACCCACGGTTGACGAGGGCGGGGAGTGGTCGCCGGTGTACAAGGCACGACAATGAGCGGCTCCCAACAACTTTTAGAGGAACCAAAACACATCGGAATGAGAGGGATTCTGAGGCCATGTAGATATGAGACTACATGGTTGAAGGAAGACTTATAAGAATTGTTTGGTACTACCTATATCAACAAGATGCATCTTCTGCTTGACTTGAAGTAGTCTTTGGATGGGTGACCTACCAGGAAGTTTCCAGTAAGCATGCAAATGAGGTACAAAAGACGCTGAAAAGACTCATGTTGGTTTGTGTGGTAAATCGGCAATCATGAAAGCATTCATGTTACAGAATTTGTGTAAATTTACCCAATGTTATTAAGATCTCAGAATCCAAATATCAAATGAGTCAGTAAAAACTATCAAAAAAGAAATATCTCAGAATCCATGCAAAAACGCAAGCGTTCTAAAACTAGAAATAGCAAAGTTGAAAAAAAAAATCAGCGAAGGATGAATTAATCTTTTTGCAAATCAGTAGAGCAATTCTACTTTTATAATTTCTCACTCGCACACAAAATAAATATGTTATTAGTAATTAGTAAATTTATATATGAGACATCTTAATACATAGATTAAAATAAATCATGAATACATAACAATAAAATCCATAAATTAAAGAAAGTAATTTTTATTAGCCTATATATATGCACCCAGGAAAAGGGGCAAAAATTAAAAGAAATGATATTATTACAGCTGATTGCATTTAAATTCCTAACTAATAGCTTGTTAATTTCTACCTAAAGCATGTATTTTTATAATATAAAGTGAACTTTGAATATAAACTTCAATTAATTAGTAACATTCTAACCATATGTATAAGTAATATATTTCTCAAACCTTAATTGAAGATAAAATAGGCTTCATCAATAATTAAGTTGCCTGGCTTCAGCCTGTGTGCCGTAATTAAGAAGGTGTAGAAGTTAGAGAAAACAAATCATGGAGTCATCACCTTCACCTTCACCATCTTTTCTGCCATCTTTGGAAATGCATCCACCATTAGGAGGATAGTTTTAGCTAGAAAAGGCTCTGAAGCCATGGGGTAATAGTATTAGTGTGTATATATACTGATATAGGAAGAAAGAGGGTGATTAATTGTTGGTTCATATATGAAGTATATTGATATTATAATGGATCACCTATTCATTTTCAACTTTTGTTCTTTGATCCAACCATTCTTAAATACATAGCCAAACAAGTAATCATCATATATACGTTTATAAGTGGGTGAGAGTTCTTTCATTCTTTAATATATATACTTCACTTGGAAATATGGAGACACACTCATATATGTTGTTGACGGCAGAAAACAAAAATTCTACACTTTATTTGCTTTCAAAGAAGAATATTAATTTTCTATTTGAGCTCTTAATTATACAAATGTCTTCAGTTTTTAAATATTTTATACAAAATAAATAGTATTGCTTTCTGTACAAATATTAACTTATCTAAATACGAAGAAAATTAATTAAAAGCAATCAACTAAGTTTTTCATGTTCTAAAAGTAAAAATATAAAACTTTTTTCTTAAATCAATCAAATATATAACTAAAATCTAAATAGTTAGACACGATTTAAAACAAAAATAAAGACAATAGATAGATGCAAATAGTGTATGCATAATTGATGATGATGTTCAAATTTCAAATGCAAATTACCAAGACCGTTTTCTTAAAAAATAAAAAGTTAAGACAAATAGTTCGAGAGAACTCAAGTTATTACAATTTTAAAATTAACTTCAAGTATTTATGTGTGTTTTTTTTATTGGGTTTACATGTGTTTGTGTCTGTTATACACTATTTTATATTTATGCATTTGAGGTGGGTCATGGTTGTGAAACTCGTCAACTAGGGTTTGATTTCTCTCCTGACAAATAAAAAACAAAGAAACTTAATTCGAGGGAGACGGCAACAATTTGGGGCACTTTTGTCAATATAATTATTCTAATGGGGTGCCCTTGCGTTAGTCAAAGAGTAATCACTATGTCAACGACCATTCCCTTTATGTATTTTATATTAAAAATTAATAATTATACAGCTACTTGACACAAATAACCAATAAAAGAAACTTCAACTCATTCATTACACAATGGCCCTAAACATGAAAATATAACCAATTAGCTAGAAAATTATAACAAGTCATATGTGGTTGACACATATAATTAATTAGACATGTCGTTTATAGTGACTTGAGTTTGCCACAAATGATTAGATATTTCACCTACACTGATATAAGTTAAGTAAGAAATCTCACATTTGATAGTTTATACATATAATTAATAGGCACTAACGCATGTTTTAAGTTTTAACCTCTTTCAAAGGATTGAATTGTGAACATCAAGAACATGCAATAGTTTGACGCAGCAATAACATTTCAATAACATAATAATCAAACCATGACTTATTCCAATTTCCATGTGAAATTAGAGTCCTGAAATTGACGCAATCGGAAGTGTAAGCTAACCAGCGCTAAATCTAGAGAGAAAAAGAACAAGTTTGCAAGCGACGAACTTGTGAAAATATGGTTCCGTAATCCACGAGAAAATTGAGAAAACTATCTAAAATATTATTGATTGAATAAAAGTTATTATCTTAGGCTACAACTGTTAAGCTTAAATAGGAAAATAACAAACCCAAATAGGCCAAAAATATCAAACTGAAAATAAAACAAACAAATAATAAAATTAGGCTGAATTAATAAAATACTACTAAATTACTAAGAAAACTCTCCTACACCATCCTTAAAAAAAAAAAAAAAAAACTCTCCTACATCAGAAATGTTGATCATATAATTTTTTTAAACAAATATCTAATAACTTTCCTATATATATTTTTATAAATACATGAATGAGAAAGTATTACATTTAAAAAAAAAAGAATGAGAAAGTATTAGTATATTCATTTTAATATATTATCAAACAAAAAAAGAATATTTTAATTATACATTTAATTAAAAATACAAATGTTTTTGTACAAAAAAATATGAAAATGTATAATTAAGGGAGAAACACACTTGGGTTGGTCTAGTGGTATTGACTTGGAACTTGGGAGTGTGCTCCTCCTCAAGGTCTCAGATTTGATTCCCTCTGGTGTCAATATGAGTGAGTTAATTTAGTTTCTTCAAAAAAAAAAGTAGAAAATATTTTATGAATTGTTTCAATGCTTATTTCATTTTCAAAATGAAATCATTTCATTGTTTGTTTTCCATGCAATTTATGTCGTACTAACCACTACAACTCATCACTACATATGTCCATACCATATTTCTTGGTCTTCTTTAAAGCAATGGTTATAGGGCACAGAAAGTTCGGTTGATGTGTTAAGTGCGACTTAAAAGTTTCATATTTGAAGAAATAGTTGATATTGAACAATACATATGTGAGATGATTCACTATATACCTAATTTATTGAGTTTTTTTTGGGTGAAAATGTGATATTCAATCTTACTTGTATGATTGATTTTGGTTTAATATGTTGATCCACCTCAATGTAGGCTTTTATGAAAGTTTCAAGAAGTTCCCATGTGATTTACTATGTGATTTACTGTGGATTCATACTTAATTTCTAGTAAAATGGTTCATATTTTGTAGACAATTGAAGTTATACTTTCTAGTAGAAGGTTATGGCTTTTTATCCAATGACCACTAAGATAATAAACTAATCGACGTTGATTCGAGAAAAATAAGAGATAACACATAATTTAAGTTTTAATATTGTTTTTTTTCTTTTTCAAACTGGTATTAATTAAGTCATTGTCTTGGTCATGAAGATGGATAATATATTCCACGAGTTTGTACTTGCAAAAAACGGCATTCGTTAATTGTAAACAGTATGTAACACTTCCTCATCGTAGAAACAACCCTTGTTCAATGTGTAATTTATGTGTTTTAACCATTGCCATTGATCATTACCTAGGTTGATACTACTATCTCATGTTGGATTGTTAAATAGAGGGACCAAAATCATATATAGGGTTATATGACGTAATATTATTGTAAAACAATAAATTGTGTTGTATAATGATCTATTTAATGCAATTGAGAAATCTCGACCTTCATTGAACATGAGAGAGAAATTAGGGTTGAAGCTCTTCTACATCTTTGGATGAGTGTTATGTTTGGTGTGTGTTCTAATCTAATGGGATGACTAGATAGATATATATATATATATTTATCAGTGGAGACAGTACCTCTCAACGACCTTACATAAGAGAACAATTCAACCTATCACGGGTTGCTCCCAATTGCATCACAATAATTAAATTTAAATAGTTGAAATAATAATATATTATTTGAATTTTTTTCTAAACAAATAAAAGGGCCCTAGATAAGAATAAAGTCAAAAAGAAAAAAAAGGGTAAAACATATCTTATCAAAGAATCTGGCTGAATAAGAATCAAAGAGCTCTTTGTAAGACAAGTGACACATATTCACAAATTACAATGTCTTAAGATTTTGTGTATAGCTAGATATAATTTGTTATCGTTGGTGAGCCCTGGATCGATCATTATCTCGTTGTTGCTCTCGATGTTTTTCTGATTTCTCTAAGGAGACACCGACTCATACACCAAATATCCAAAAGTTTTATGAAAAAATGTGATTTTTTTTTTTTGTATTTTAGGATCATTAGTTTGTTCTTGCTTCTAACACTCCCCTTATTTTCCCGGAAACTTCATTGTCATGATGAGATGTTAAACAAAACACATGATATACAATAAAACTAGTGAAGAAAACAGAGTAAGGGACAGACCAACGAGAATATTTGGTGATAGTTTACGGTCTTAGTGTACCGTTGTCGGCAAAACCAACCCCACACACGGGCAAATGCCTTGACGATGAAACATCAAAAGTGGTTAATTCCTAATGGCACCGGAAGGCTGAAATGGGACCACTAATGTACCTCAAGAAAAAGTACGAGGTTAAGTTTTTCTTTTGTCAAATATACACGAGGTTAAGTTTGTTTAACATATTATTTTTTTTCTCTAAATTGACATTGCCACGTTCACTGTTATTTATTTAGATTTTAGGGTAGAGCTGGTACAGTTTTTGAGAGGGTAGAATTGGTACTAAGTTACAAACTAAGGCAAGCTATAATGCTAGTATATGATTTTAAGTGGAGATCAATCGCTTTAAATAACTAAGGCAAGCTAATAATTTATTACAGAGCTACGCCCATAAAAAAATAATATTTACAAAGCTATCCACTTAATCATCAAAGAGTAAAAAGGTAACGAAAATTGCTTTTATGACATATAAAACTTTCTAAAAACACAAATAAATGATGTTTATGTCCTCATGGTAGTTAACTACCACTGGATTGATCTGGTGGTAGTTAACTACCGCTGTATACCAACACAACTTTAAAAAATTATAAAAAAAACTCCAACGGTAGTTAACTACCGTGGAGTATGAAGTCTGAAAAGATTGGAAATATAGGAACTTCAAAACAACTAAGTGCAAGACAAGGATGTGATAAGAATGAAAGGTTAAAATGCTTCTATGTCCTGTTTAAATTCGTTTGGGGCACATGAATTGAAGTGTGAAGGTTTTATGGAATCCTTGCAGCAAGGTGGGTCGTCCACCAACAAGGAAGTTTTCATTCATTTTTACGATATTTTTCTTTTCATATTTAATTAACAATTTGAAATAACGTATATTAATTACTGATTGTGTGATGCAATTTGATTACCGGATTCCATCAAATTTGAAATAACGTATATTAATCACTGATTGTCTGGATACGAAACTTGCGGTACAACAATTGAAAAAAGAAGAAGAAGAGGAGGTTGTTGGGAGGGATGAGAGAGAATAAAGAGAACAAAAAAGCAATTTTTCAGCGGTAGTTAACTACCACTAAGTCTAACGGTAGTTAACTGTTGCCGGTTCCTGAACGGTAGTTAACTACCGTTGGGGGCATTTTAGAATTTTTCATGTGTTATTAGGATATTTTTGGTGTTAGAAAAGCAATTGTCAAAGGTAAAATGCAAGTCAGCTTAACACGCCCGGCCATAGGGAGGTGCAAATAGCTCAATCGAGCTGGGCCTCCCAATGGCATGGGCCTCAATTTTTTTCTTCATAGCCCAGTACCAACACCATCCGCTAAAAAAAAACCTTTATTTGCTTCAGTCTCTGACACGCGTTTGTTCCAGTTCCTTCTTCTTTTCAGCTTGCAACGTATTCAACAACTCAACCGTGCCCTCCACCTCCAACCTCCATCTCTTAACAGTTTCCTCTGATTCCGACCACCATCTCTCAGCCATCAAGGAACATTCGTTTTCCCCTTTCCGAAACGACACCGTTAGGTCAGTTTTACCTCTCTTTCCTTAATTTTTTTACAACCTTATTTATTTGAATCAATTAGTTTAAGGCTAAAGTGCACTTTTCACCCTTTAAGTTTTAAAAAGTTGCGATTTTGACCCCCTATGAAAAAAAATGACACAAGTGACCCCCTATGTTTAGAGAAATATGCTCTTTTGACCCCCTAACATAAGGAAAATATGATCTTTTGACCCCTTATCTTCTCAAAAAGTAGCGATTATGGCCCCTTTTTTGGGACACGTGGCGTCTTCTCAGCAATGTTGGGACAAAGGGGCCAAAATTGTAATTTTTTTTAATAAGGGGCCAAAATCGCAACATTTTAAAATTTAGGGGTCGAAAAGTGCAGTTTAGCCTTAGTTTAATATGGTACTATCATCTTGATTTCTTCAAAAGAATATATTATGACATTCAATGAGAAAGAAATGTTATATTTGATTGATTTCCTAATTGTATTGGTATTTGGTGTATTTGGTACCATGTTGTAGAGGTGTTTTTAAGGTTACTTTTTATAAACAATTATTTTGTTTGGTGAGGAGAAATATTCAATTGTGTGATTTACCATGTATATGTTGTTGATTGTTATCGCTTACTTTTTCTAAGCAGGACCCTTAGGAACTGCAATTTGACAAGACCAATTCCTGATTTCAGCAGGATACTCTTTTTCATTTCGTCGAAAATCAATTTTACGGTATAGACGCTTATGACCTCCCCCTCTATGCTCCGCGGTAATGATTCCTCTGGCATTACGGCCTTTACCACACCTTGGTTATATGTAAGTCCATTCATCTCATTTCAATTCAGTTTATGTAGCAATTTGTAGATTCTGTATTAAGCTGCTGCACTGCACTGCACTTGGTTGGTTTTTTATAATGATAGAGATTAATTAAATTTCATAGAATCACGGTAACCATATTTGATACTAATTAGTACATCTTAATTCTATTTTATGGTTCAACCTCAACATTGTATGTCTATGTGGTTCAACTTCAACATTGCGGAATTGCTTAAGAACAATCAAGAATGTCAGGTTCTACATATTTTCAGTCTTCCTTTATGCCTCCTAAATTGCCGTCTGAGATTAGAAAATTTGAATAGAAGATTGCTATTTAAAAAATAAAAATACGTTTTTATTTTTTACGGACCTCATTTTACGTACAGAGCCGAGCCTCTAGATTTATAGAGACGGCCCTGCAGCTTAAGGGGCAAGCACTCGACTTAGACTTGTGAGTGTCAAAATAAAGTCAAAAGAATCTTAAAAAAATTCAACGCTTCACTAAGATGAAAATTCACGAAAAAATATGAAATAAAAACCATATCTATGTAGAAACTAATTTAAATTAAGAAATGAAAATATGATATAAATGAGTGATTTCGAGCTAAAAAATAGTATGAAATTACTCCTCTTTGATGGATAAAAAAAGAAGAAAAGAGGAGTAGAGAGAATATGAGAGAAAGATAGCGGCTCTAAAATTACAATAGATTGAAATACACACGCCCCCAATTTATTATTGTGTGTAACACTAGTGTAATTGATCTCCAGTATGTATCTACAGACCCATATAAAGATGGATCAAACTACAAATGTTTAATACTTTAATATACTATTAGACCTATCAATTTTTTATTGAATATTTGCAAAACAAAACTCATCATATTACATTGTAAATTTAATTATATCGTATAAATTAGGGTTAAACATATTTTTAGTTCCAACAAAATCATGGATTTTTAAGTTTTGTCCCAATTTTTTTTTTTTTCATGTTTAGTCTTTTTTTTTTGGGTCTAGTAGCCTAGTGGCTAGAGCTCACACAATTAAATGTGGATAAGTGGAGTGTCCAGGGTTCGAACTCCGGCCACTACATAAATCATGTAATGTCCCTACCAACTGAGCTAAACTCACGGGATATTCATGTTTAGTCTTTATTTGCATTTTATAAAGACTATTTTGAAGACTCAAAGTGACATTTTTTTTTAAACATTTTAATTAGGGACTATTCCAACAAATTGCAATTTTTTTTTTGAATGGCAAAATATATATATATAAAAATAAAAGGAACTGTACAAATACACCAAAATAGCCATCAAAAGACGCTACCGAAAGCCACCAAAAAGAGAGACCCCCAAGACAAACCCCCAAGAGCAACTCAAAAACAAACACCTGAAAAGGAACCAAAAACGGAAGCACAACAAAGAAAAAACAACACCAAAAGAACCCCTAAGCGCCCACCAAAGCTGCCAGGGCACAAAGCCAAGGGACAAAACCCGAAGCGAGCCAGGAGGGAGGAGGCAGAAGCCCCAACCCCCAAGCAAAACAAGGCAAAACACCACCAAAACCCTACCGATACCAGCACAGGACAAGCTGCACCTCCCACTCATGATAAGAACAAGAACTAGCAGGGCACTTAGCCAGGAACCACTTCCAGGCTAAGAGTTTCACTCTATCCACCACAGGCTCCTCACTAGGAGTGCCACTAGAGAAAATAAGGTTGTTCCTAGACGTCCAAATGGTCCAAATAACAGCATGCCAAACCAGAAACAAACCTAACCTAACTCTCTTCCCCCTTCCAATGCTAGTGAAGGCCTGGAAAAGCTGAGCAAGACCTATGAGGATGACAAACTCCAAACCCAACCAACTAGAGACCTGATATCAAACCGGAAGAACAGCGGGACAGACGATGAAAAGGTGCACTGCGGATTCAGACGGCACCGCACAGGAAACACACCCAAGATCCCTCTCAGGAAGGGGAACACCACGCCTAACAAGATTAGACCTAGTTGGGAGCCTATCAAGAAGAAGCTTCCAGGAGAAAACAATCACCTTTTGGGGAAATAAAATTACCATTAAAATTTAATGAAGACTAAACTTAAAAGTTTTGTAATTTTGTAGGGAATAAAACTAAAATATTTTGATATTTACTTAAAATAAGATAAATGTTGATCGCTTACGTGTGA
>Ga0315914_1000586_pt1 | contig 47683 bp, 28 predicted proteins | sample MpolenodulesMG_FD_203920 | JGI IMG/M metagenome (GOLD analysis project Ga0315914, IMG submission 203920) | Medicago polymorpha root nodule microbial communities from Los Angeles, California, United States - elongated nodules | ecosystem: Host-associated > Plants > Roots > Nodule | place: USA...
TATATATATATCACCCTCCAACTTGTGGGGGGATATTACATACTAAGCATATAGATGAAAGTAATGATACTAAGAGCAATAACTTGCAGTGCAAGTAACCATTGTATTCACTATTGCATTGTACTTTCTGTTAAGTGTAGTACAACTAGATTAGTGTAGTATAGTTAGAATATGCCTATATATACAAGTTGTATCATCTTATCACATAAAAATAAGATTCATTTCTCTTTTCTATTGTTTGATAATACAAATCTTGTCCAAGTCGTGTGGAAGATCATCTTTCGTATCACCATGCCAAGTAACACACACTCTGTGAGCTATCATTTCCACTTGTATATGCTGCACAGGAACAATCCTTCAAACATTTCTCCCTGCACTCTTTCAAACCAAAACTCTCATCCACACGTGCCTTTGAAGTATCAAGGCACTTTCACATGTGCCACCTTCACAAATCGCTTCCTACTTCAAGACGTCGACGCGTTTCTATTCCAAACGCACCCACCTGACTCGTCTTTTAAATACCACTCTGTCGCAAGCTTTGGTTCAAATCCAGGCAAATACTCGCACCCAATTTTCTCAGCGTGATGAGACCAAAACATGTTTTTGGCTGGATTAGTAGTTGTAAGGTGGTCATTTATTTAGGTGCCTTTTTGAATTGTGTTAGGTAAATGGTGTTGGAGTATGCATGTGAAGCTGAGGAATTTGTGTTTTAAGGTTTTAATAACTCCTATGGGGAAGATTAGGAAGATGGTGGTGTGAAGGAGGGAGGAAAAATGGGGACAAGTTGGTGGAAAAAATTATTGAGTATTCATAAAGGTGTGGGGTTGGGGATGGACATTTGGTCTGATGAAAATTTAGTGTGGGTGAGGGACATTAATCTAAATTAATTACATAAGGTGTGTACCAGTACTAAATTACACTAAATTCAGTGTGGGTGGGTATTCATAGAGGTGTGGGGTTGGGGATGGACATTTTGTGTGTATCAGAGTTGTTTTCTTTCCTATCTAGAGGAGAGAAAATTTGTTGTTTTCTCTCTCTAGGGCACCTTTTCTGCTATCACGATATGAGTTCGAATTGTTTTCTCATTAATTACACTAGGTACAATTCTCATTAATTACACTAGGTACAAGATTTTCGTAGGAATTGAATTTACAATGAACATTTTCGTTTTCAATTCGCAACTATGTATAAAAAAAAACATCTGTATTGATCTCTTGGCAAAAAGGGATAGTAGTAGTTGTAGCCATTTCTACTTGCTTGATGTATTTGATTTGTAAAAGCCAGGAAACAATGTAAGTTCAATTCTTATCAAAGTCTGTTCAAATGTGTTCGTTTCCTTGTTTAGAAGCTTAAGGTTGATGAAATGGTCAGTTCCGGTACTTGTGACTCACTTTTTGACTTTTGATTAGTGTGTGTTGGTGACTTTTTACGATTGTTTTTTCCTCATTCTTTTTTTTTAAGCAAATGAAGGGGTGCAGAGGGGTCTCCTGCTGCAGAACCCTAATCATATATAAAAAGAAAGAAGTACAAAAAGTGAGGGGGACAAAACCAAAACCCTCAAGAAAATTAAAAGCTAACAGGAAAAACAAAAACCCAAAGCAAAAACAAGAGAGAAAAGACCCGCAAAAGAGCTAGCGAGACGAACGGCTTGAGGTACCCACCTTGAAACCTTTGCACGCTTCGGACTGCTACTTCTTGCTCTTCTTCTTTCTTGGGACCACAAGTTGAAATGGTTGGCCAGTGTCTCTTGCTAAATCAACAGTTTCATTTTTCTGACCCATGTTAGCCCAAGAATCAATCAAAAAATCCATAGTTTGCTGGGCCACAGAAGGGACAAGTCCTAAAACTTGCATATCGTGAATAACATTTGCACTAAAATTTGACAAGTTAGGGTCGATCCCAACTACGGAATTATTCGTTCCCAATTCCTGCTCAAAGTCATTCAAAGTATGATCATTATCGTAATCCATATCAGTCACCTCATCACACCAAGGGCCAATGATACGTATATCAGCAAAAGAATTGCTCTGTTGATTCCCATTATGTATCTCAGCCAGAGCTAAGGTGTCTTCCACTTGCACAACATGCACAGGAAGAGTTTCAACAGTAGAAGATGCATCTTCCACAAACTTAATAGCATCTCCTACATTCATTGTAGTTGCCATCTTTCTAGACCTTATAATATCAATAATAAGCGGATCCTCATCTACAACGATTTTGAAGACTTGAGTGTTGCACAATAGCATCAGTGTTTTCAACCTCATGTTGTCTAGCCTGTTGAGGAATGGGGTGCTTCACAACTTCAGATGCCTCACCCTTGTGAACATTCTCTTTTTGTTTCTTAGCAACCTCCTTGGAGGCATTATAATTGTTATGCAACCATTTACATTGACCAATAGAATGATCGATTGTAGCACAATTGTTACAGTAATCATGAAGCCGTTCATATTGAATTTCAACATAAAAGGAAAACCCTTCACGTTCAACCATAATCTCATTAAAAATTCTTTTGGAAAGGTCAAGATCAACCAAGATCCTCGCATAATAGCCAAAAGTGCGATTCTTAGTCACATTATCTAAAGCTATAGGGGTTCCCACCCCATTGGTAATTTCAAACAAAGTTGTATGTCTCTAATAATCTTGAGGGAGATCTATCAATCTAATACAGACTTGCACATGAGTTTGTTTATGATTGCGAATGCTAAAATTAGGAGACCATTTAGAGAGACGAAGAATACCTGGCTTGAGAGTCCAAGAACCCGCTACCCAAATTTTCTTCAAGTCTTCAATGGAAAAAAAACTCAATAAAAAAAAAACCTTTCCCCAAAGGAATGATCTTCCAATTTCCATTAGGCTTCCATAATGCAAGTAATTTCTCATGAAGGTTACTGGAAGAGATTGGTTTATCGCCTTTGCTCAAAAATAGTCTTCCACGAAGATTATGTTGGCAATCTTCATATCCTTTCTCATATTTAACCTGTGAAATTTTGATACAAAGAGAATCCCCTTTGATTGCAGGCTTCGACAATTGATTCTGTTGAATATTGCAAGTATTCGTCACTGCTTGTGCAAAAGTGCGGTTGTTGCTACCCGTTGGAGACGGAGCTACAGACGCCATAATAGCCAAACCCAACAAATACACAACACAGAACCAAATAGCACAAACCAAGATACAGAGACACCCAAAAATCAGTACAAACAAGCAAAATTGAAAGCCGAACACAACCCACAGTACAGCTTGAAAGTGAAAAGGAGAGGAGCACCTTACCCTTAGCGAGAGCCCAAAACGTCAAGAACACCAGATTGAGAGCACCAAAACGTCAAGGATTGGAGACGGGTCTGCTGAGAGCGGAGGCCAACAGATCAGGAAAAAGAAGAAAGACAACCGTTGTCGACGACGACAAACCCTTAGAGGGTTACTGTTCATTGCAATCACCTTCTTTTTCTTATGTACTGTTCGAATTGAAGTAGTCATCATCGTTTTTTCCTCATTCCAAGTAGTGATACAATTGATTATATCACACATGCAAAAAAAAAACTATCTTTCATTATCTATTATAAAAATTTAATATTTTAAAAATATGTATTGGAGACGAATTTGATGCAGAGAGGCATGGTGAATCATGTATGGATTGGTTGGAAGCTACTTCTAGCGAGCCATTCAAGGAGGGAATTAAATTAGTTGTAGTCAAGAGCCAAGTGTACAAGCGTTCAGTCCTTAACTCCTCTTTATTTGTCTTTATTTGTGAACTGTGGTAGTTTTTTACCAATACTACTCTTTATTTGTTTTGGTCAATAATTTTAGTCTTGGAATTAAGTTTAGTCATGGTAAGTCAGTGGTTGTGTATGAGAAGGGCTACATTTAACAAATTGGCCAAACTTGTTTAACTTCGAATATTAAGATTTTTTTTTCCGGGGGAGTGGTTAACCAAGGGAATACTGAAATTTACCAAGAAATAGTTTTTCCGGGGGAGTGGTTAACCAAGGGAATACTGAAATTTATCAAGAAATAGAACCCACCAAATTAATATAAATTTAATAGATGAATATATTGTTTTTGTTAAAAGGTTTAATAAAAAAATTATTTCAATGCGAAAAACAATATTTCATCGAAGCACAAAAGGTGGTCTGCCACCGCATTCGTGATTGACTATAACATAAAAATAACCTAGGCAACATAGTTCATCTTAAACAATAAGGCTCATCCAAAACAACAAGGTAATTGTATTGTACAGAGGTGAACCCTGCTGCTGAAGGTATTTATTTGTTAATAAGTAAATTATTCATTAAGAACATAGTACCAACAATCCTTCATCTAAAAGATAATTTTTTCCTGGGATTACAAATATGAAAAAAATAATGGAAAATGTTACGGATTTAAAAGACAATAGAGGTGTTGACTAAAATAAATAAATTTAGTTGCTCAAGCGATGTAATGAAACCATAAGAAAACGGGTTGCATAAAATAAAATGAAAGAGCAACACAAATTGCTATGGCTTCAAGGGAACGAGTCAAATGGGAATTGAATAAATCCACACCGACCAGATAGAGAAGCATATAATATAGCATAAGGTCTAAAAAATCACTAATATATAATAAAATTTCAATTATAATGAAATTAAAAGTAGAGATGGATCAGATTATTTGGCTTGATTTCTCAAAAGAGAGAAAAAAAATTCGCACAGTATGTTCAGCTTCGATCATCTGGGGAAATAATCATCACATCCATCTCAACAATATACAAATGAATAAAAAAGTCAATTAGTTCCTAAATTATAAGTCTTAAACAATTAAAAAGTTCTACAATATACTCACATAAATCAATTTGGCATTGTCTGTAATGAGAATGGATTAAATTGATTGATGAAAGTAAAATGGAGAAACTCATTAAAGGCTTAAATTAGCTAGAGAGTTGAAAATTTGCACAAAGCTTAACAAAGAAAAAGAAAACAAACATGCAATATGAGAATGAGAAAAACAGTAAACCTAAGCGGTGCTATGTTGGATAGTGAAAAGGTGAAGCTGATTTGTGTTTATAAAGGAGGCGGAAACCCTAATTTGAGGATGGGTGAAGCTTCTGGATAAAGCGGAATGGGTTATTTCCGGGCTTTTCCTTCAGCCCAATTGATTGGATCCAATCAATGAATACTGTTAAGCGCACCCCTACAATTAAAAATTCCGATCCTTTAAGTTTGCATTATTCAAAAGAAATCCTCCTAAATTTTAACTTAATGAGTTCAAGATTTCACTTTTACCATAAAGATGAATTTTACGGTAGCTACTTTAAAATTCATCTTCCTTTTAGCAATGTTTTTATCATATATACTATTAAAGCAAGGGTAAATATGAACTATAATCAACGATGAATTTGCTTAAGTGGTAAAAAATTTCAACCCCTTAATCAATTGAAAATTGATTGTTCGCACATATCATAAGGTTGAGACACACGAGTAAAATACTATATTGCCCCTCGGCAGTTAACTGCCGAGGAATTGCAAAACCGGCTACAGTTAACTGCCGAGGAAAACCTCGGTAGTTAACTGTCGAAAAAACTGTTTCATCAGATGAAACAGCCACCTGCTCCCCCTACACACTATTTCATCATCAACTTCCATAACACTTCCATCCAATCCCCAAATCCAATATTTTTTTTCATCAAATCTTACTCCAAAATCATTGAAGCATCAAGCATAGGAGGTATCAACACACTTTTGACGTAAAAAAACAGGTATTGAGCATTTTAATTGGTTGATTTTTAGCTATTTTTGTAGTTTTTTACGTGAGTTTACGTTCTCACTGTCATGGAAACCTCGGCATCTTACTACCGAAATATATATCGGTAGTTAACTGCCGAGGAAAAGCTCGGTAGTTAAGTGCCGAGAAACACTTGTGAAAAAAATTTCACTACAAAAAAAAGGCAGGTACTGCCATTTTTTCTATATTTTTTTCTTTGTTTTTTTTTAATTTATTATGGCATTGATGTTTATGCATAAGTTAGTTGTTAATTCATATTTTTGTGTTGTTTTATTATAGTAATGGTAGAGAACGTGGAAGATGTTCCGGGAGAGACAAAACCAAATTTTGTCGAAATTTCCGGAGATGTCAAACCGCCTAAGGTTGTAGCCAAACCAAACATTGATGGAGCTTCCGTCCATGTTAAAACTTCTAATTATGTTGACTTTGGTGTCCTCCCACTTCATGTCCACGAAGTTGACACGGCTAGGTTTTTTTTTCAGACGACGTTAAGTGGAAAGATAGAGAAGAATTGTTGTATGAGTTATATTGCCTTTGGAAATGCTCTGGTTTATTTACAGGTAAAAACTGGCCGAAAATGGCTTGGAAATGCTTTACAATTATGCAGAACTCACTGTCTGCATAATTGTTTTTCTCGGCAGTCCTCGATAATTAACTGCAGCCGGTTTTGCAATTCCTCGGCAGTTAACTGCCGAAGGACAATATGATATTTTACTCGTGTGTCTCAGCCTTATGATATGTGTGAACAACAATTTTCTAATCAGTTGGTCATGAGAATATTTACCACTTAATTATGAAGAAATTTTTAAATTTACAAACATCCTTAAGTAAAAAAGAAACTACTTTATACAATACACAATATTTTCATAGACAATCTTGTAAACATCATGTCGATCCACCTTTTACGTTTGACAAATTTTTTACTCCATCCATTTCAAAATGAGTGTCGATTTAGTCAATTGCACACAGGTTAAGGAATAAAATAAAATAATCATTAGACATAACACTTTTACTAAACTGCCCTTATTTTATATGAAAAAGACAAACTTAAAGTTGCATTGAAAATTGTGTGAGAAAAAAGTTGGAGTATTTATTGAAGGTAAAGTTGGAAGAAAAAAATTAAAGTTGTATTAAAAATGTAAAGTGACATTCATTTTGAAATAATTATTTTTTGTTAAAGCGATACTCATTTTGAAACGGATGGAAAATTGCAGATCTTAGTATGTAAAATAATTTTTTTAACATTTCCTAGAGAAATATGGCTTGATACTCTAGAGTCAGGCCGAAAGATAGTAAAATCTAACCAAATTTAATTGACTAAATAAAACCAGCTTTGAGAATATGGTTCTTATAAATAAAATCACAATCTCTTAAGTTTTGTCTCCGAATCTTGTCAAAAAAAGAGTTTTGTCTCCAAATAAATTTTATTCGCTTTTTGTTCTTACTTTACTTAGGGTCTATCTTTTTCAGACTAAAACAACCACTTTTTTTATAAGTTTTTTTGAAAATGTGCATTAAAATTTAAAAGTAAACATACAAGATAACATCCCCCCATCAAAACAAACAGAAATCAAGTGGCGTGAAGATGGAATCCTTGTACATTCTTTTTCTCATGAATTGATCATCCACATGCAGTGTAACCACCCTAGACAAACAAAGGAAAAGAATGATACTTATATAATTCCTTGTTAGAACTAAATAATATCCACACACATTCCTTTTGTTTTTTAAAACATACTCAAACATGATTATTCTTTTCCTTCTCCATTTCTTCAAAAAAAGTATTCCTTCTCCAATCCTATCACCTATCCAAACAAATAAATTAATATTTCACATGTAACATACACATAAATAGTACACATATAAATTGTGACACATTTCATAGGACATGCAATCAAGACCATCATCATTTCTTAGTTTATAAACGTTAAATTTTAATTTTAATTTTACTATCTCTTAGTTTCTTTCAATGGCTCCAACACATACCTTGAAGCGCACAAATTCTATAGCTGATAACATGCCTAATGCATTGAGGAAGAGTAGATACCATATGAAGAAGTGTTTTGCTAAGTACCTAGAAAAGGGGAGAAGGATCATGAAACTTCATGAATTAATGGAAGAAGTGGAACGAACTATAGATGATAAAAATGAAAGAAATTATGTTTTGGAGGGAAATCTTGGCTTTATATTGAGCTCTACACAGGTTCTTTTTATATTTTGTCTAATAGGTTCAATCACTCAAATCATAATTATTTTAAGATTCAAGCTCGAGTTTACTCGAACGATTTGTTCTTAATTGAAAATCATAATCCCCTTGAGCCCCACCACTAGTCCAACACATTGAGTAATCAAACTTTGCTATTATTCACTTCATACATACGTAACAAACTATTTAGCCTTTGAATTTTAATGTGGTGCATATGAACTTGCAGGAAGCTGTTGTTGATCCACCATATGTAGCCTTTGCAATTAGGCCTAATCCAGGAGTTTGGGAATATGTACGTGTCAACTCTGAGGACCTCTCTGTTGAGGCTATCACCCCCACAGATTACCTCAAATTCAAGGAAAGGGTATATGACCAAAAATGGTGTGTCATTTCTCTTCATTTTCTCATATATTTAATTTGAAGTCTTGGTATATTTCATTGTTTGAATATCTTAGGTAAGGTTAAATGTCTATGTTAGAAAATATAGTATAAAGTAAATATGAATTACCAACTTCGTGTGCTACAATTAGCAGTAACTGGTCTCTTAAGCATGTGGTCATGAGTTTGATCTTTGACTGACGCTTATGAAAGAGTGCTTGTTAGGAGAGGTCATCTCCTTACATAGATATTTGTACCTCGAAAGATTAGTTAGCAGCTTTCAAAATGTGAGATAAAAAGCACATTACTTGGAATGTGTAAATCTCGTAGTTGTTTGTACCATACCATGAAGATCGATGATAATGTCTATTCAATTCCTACAATCCTACCTAGAAGATAGATTCACTTAACGTTGCTTTATGCTTAACATTTTCTATAATGTAGGGCAAATGATGAAAATGCATTTGAAGCAGACTTTGGAGCATTTGATATTGGAATTCCTAAATTAACCTTGTCTTCTTCAATTGGAAATGGACTAAACTTTGTTTCAAAGTTCTTAACTTCAAGGACAACTGGGAAATTGGCAAAAGCACAGACTATAGTGGACTACTTGTTGAAACTAAATCATCATGGAGAAGTAAGTTGAAGAAACATATTAGATTAAATTCATAAACATTATACCAACAACATTTACATATGCTTTTCAATATTAATTTTTCTTTTTTGTAACCTACACTTGCAGAGTCTCATGATAAATGACACGTTGAGCTCAGCTGCAAAGCTTCAGATGGCATTAATAGTTGCTGATGTTTTCCTCTCAGCAATTCCAAAAGACACTTCATATCAAAAATTTGAGCTAAGGTAATAAGTTTATTTGTTTTCTATTAAAGAGGCCAAATTTGTTTTTAGCTATGTTTAAAATCTCGGTCGCATAACAATCCTTTACATTGCAAATAATTGTAGTTATATACATCTGATGTGGCATCAAGCACGACAGAAAAAAATCTTGATCTTGTGACCTAAATTGTGATCGCAGACATTTTTTTAAACTCTACTTGTTATATTGTGACCCTAATCCCTATTTCATTTTCAGGTTAAAGGAGTGGGGGTTTGAGAAAGGATGGGGAGATAATGCAGGAAGGGTGAAGGAGACAATGAGAACTTTATCAGAAGTACTCCAAGCTCCGGATCCAGTGAACCTGGAATTATTTTTCAGCAGAATTCCAACAATATTCAAAGTAGTGATCTTCTCAGTTCATGGTTATTTTGGGCAAGCAGATGTTCTTGGCTTGCCAGACACTGGTGGCCAGGTAAAATCTCTACCATCAGGAACATTAATTTTAATTATAAGTAGCAAGAAATAAGGTTTTAAATCGCGACCAATGCTACGATCCCTATTGCATTATGATCCTTAACATTGGAGAGAATGAAATGTAATGCGGCCTTAGCTGCAGTCACAAAAACATCAGAAAGCAAGATGTGGCGTCCCAAATCGCAGATGCAAATCTTTCTTAAACCTCGTCACTACAATTTGAAAAGGAAAAAAAACTAAATGTATTAAAAGTTGGCTCAAAATTTGTTTTCCTTTCTGACACCTGTTGCAAAAAACAACAGGTAGTTTACATATTGGACCAAGTCAAGGCTTTGGAAGAAGAGTTAATTCTAAGAATTAAGCAACAAGGGCTAAATTATAAACCTCAAATTCTTGTGGTGAGTCTCATGCAAACATATCACCTCTTTCTACATTTAACTTAGAACTTAGAAAAATCATGTGAGCATACTCTTAATATTGACAGGTAACAAGGTTGATACCTGATGCTAGAGGAACCAAGTGCCACCAGGAGTTTGAACCAATCAACGATACTAGACACTCTCACATTCTACGTGTGCCTTTTCATACAGAGAAAGGAATCTTGCGCCAATGGGTTTCTCGCTTCGACATTTACCCTTATCTTGAGAGGTTTACTCAGGCATGTATACATGTTTCATGGTTTTCTACTTTGTACTATGGTTTTAAGTTGCAGTTGCAGTTATGCTGCAAACTTTTCTCTTACGGTAAAAAGTGGATGCAATCGCAGTTGTTGACCGCAGTTTAGAATTATGTTTTTGTACCTTTTCCTCTCTTGTGAACTTTCCTTCTTACCAATATTTTGGTTGATATTAATAGGATGCAACAACCAAAATTTTGGACCTAATGGAAGGGAAGCCAGATCTTGTTATTGGAAATTACACAGATGGAAATTTGGTGGCATCACTAATGGCTAGAAAACTTGGGATAACTCAGGTTACTAAAACTTACCATACCTTTATTTATTTTTCCTTTCAATATTTTTATGGCTGCAAGGATGTGTTATTTGTCACATGTACTAATTTCCTTATTGTGATTAAAAATTAGGCAACTATAGCGCATGCTTTAGAGAAAACAAAGTATGAAGACTCAGATGTTAAGTGGAAAGAGTTAGATCCTAAATATCACTTCTCATGTCAATTCATGGCCGATACAGTTGCAATGAATTCATCCGATTTCATCATAACCAGTACATACCAAGAAATTGCTGGAAGGTTTGTTAAAAAGCATTTCATTCATTAATATTTGTTTAATTGAGAAGAAATTTAAAATAGTACACAAAAATGAGAACTGAGTTTTGAAAGTTGATTTTTTTTTGCAGCAAAGATAGACCTGGACAGTATGAAAGCCATGCTGCATTTACTCTTCCAGGCCTATGTAGAGTTGTTTCTGGGATAAATGTGTTTGATCCCAAGTTCAATATAGCTGCACCTGGTGCTGATCAAAGTATCTATTTCCCTTACACAGAAAAAGACAAAAGACACTCTCAATTTCACCCTGCTATTGAAGATCTCCTCTTTAACAAAGTAGATAACAATGAGCATATGTAAGTGATTTTTTTCCACCCTTGCACATTAAACTTTTCTGTTAAAAGACTCATTTGAGGAGATAAGGTCAGGAAATGTGTTTATAGGCGATGATAATCTTCCATGTACCAGTTTTTGTCGTAAAGGGTTGAGTTAGGTCGAACTCAAATTTTAAGATAGTATCCGAGTCTACTTAAGATCCAATCGGGCCACTCGGGTCATGCTACAGATTTCTAGTCTTCATGTGAGGGTGTGTGAGTCTCACATTGGATCAGATAAGGCCTGAAAATGCGTTTACAAGTGGTGGACAGTCCTCTCTTTACAAACCGGTTTTGTAAGGGTTGAGTTAGGCCAAGCCAAAATTTTAAAACTTTCAGTTATGAACTATACTAACTACATTCTTCCAAACGATTGATATTCACTTTTGAAATTATTATGGAAACAGTGGATATCTAGCAGAGAAGAGGAAACCAATAATCTTCTCAATGGCAAGGCTTGATGTTGTGAAGAACTTAAGCGGGTTAGTTGAATGGTATGGCAAGAACAAGAGACTAAGAAACTTGGTGAACCTTGTCATAGTTGGTGGCTTCTTTGACCCTTCAAAATCAAAAGATAGAGAGGAAATGGCAGAAATAAAAAAGATGCATGATTTAATTGAAAAATATCAACTAAAGGGCCAATTCAGATGGATTGCTGCTCAGACTGATCGATATCGCAACGGAGAGCTCTATCGATGCATTGCCGACACAAAAGGAGCTTTTGTGCAGCCTGCTTTGTATGAAGCATTTGGTTTAACTGTCATTGAAGCAATGAACTGTGGCTTGCCAACTTTTGCAACTAATCAAGGAGGTCCAGCAGAAATAATTGTTGATGGTGTCTCAGGATTCCATATTGATCCTCTCAATGGAGATGAATCAAGCAACAAAATTGCTGATTTCTTTGAAAAATGCAAAGTAGACCCATCATATTGGAACGTTATTTCTGCGGCCGGATTGCAGCGCATAAATGAATGGTACTACCTCCATCCCCTCTTGAGATGTTTCGTTGCTAAGAAAATTAATTTTAAGCATGTTCATGTCTTTATCTTGTAGCTATACTTGGAAGATATATGCAAACAAGTTGGTAAATATGGGGAACACTTACACTTTTTGGAGGCAAGTTAACAAGGAGCAAAAAGAGGCAAAGCAAAGATACATTCATATGTTCTATAATTTCTTATTCAAGAATTTGGTTAGTCAATGTTTGGTTTTCTATAAATATACACAAATAACCAATTATTGCATAGTGAGTTTTAGAATAAAGGTTACAAGTTATAACACTTGTGATACGTTAATGTCACAGGTTAAGAATGTACCTATTCCAAGTGATGAACCTCCAAAACCAGTTGGCAAGCAACCAAGTCTCAAACAACAAGGCTCTAGGTATGTCACTCAAAGCATTTTGTTTTGATATAAAGCGTCTTAGGAAGCGTAATTATCTCATTTGAATTGAGAATAATCCCGACCTTTATATGGTAAATCATAGAAATTTTTTACCAAATTAGACTATATATATTTATTAGAGTCCATAAAAAAATTATTGACCTAATTAGGCTATATATATTCGTTAGAGTCTTTCGTCTTATAAGATTTCTATGTCTCTTGCTATGAAGCAATGATCCATATAGAAACTTGACAATGACACGTTACCTATAATAATTTGAGAAAATTGAAGTATTAAATGTCACCATATATATGAATGTCAAGTCGGTGTCAAACATTGCAACGTGTCGGTGTTAAATACATATTTAAGTTGGTCTGTAAATTCTTTTTATTTTTCTTAGCATATACCTTGTGCAGTTAAGAAAATTGTTTACCATTTGATTTTTCATGCTAACATCTTCTTTTTTTTCCTTTTCTTCTTGGCTTGCAGCACCAGACGATCACAATCCACATTGAAAAGGTTAGATTTATCATATAATCTTGGGTAAGCTTATGATTTTAAGCTGTGTGTCACCTTACTAAATAAACGCTTGCTTCCTTTCAGGTTATTACTTGGAGCTTAATGGTATAAGCAACAAAGCAAATTAATTGAGAGAATGCATCTTGTCATGCTGAATATTGATATATCTTCCCCTGATGTATATATATACCTTCTTATATATTGGTTTATAATTTTTTTTGTTATTAAACAAAAAAAAGCTCTGTAATGTTGCAATATAACAAATGTTTTATGTGATGAATAAAATGATGTGTCTGAGGAAGTTCATGATAAATAGAGTAAAATTTTAGTTCTTATAAAAATCTATTATTTTGTTGATAATTTATAAAAAAGAATATCTTTGCTAGTTATAGTTCTTAAGGAATTATTTGCTAGTTATAATTCTTAAGGAATTATACTAGCATGTAGCTGTGTGACTACGGTGGACACTTAAACAGTTTAAGAAATTACATATATTTTATGTATTTCTTTATTTATCTAGAAGACATAATCTGTGATTTACTTTCACAAATTAACAATGTGATAATAATACATAAAATAAGATACGTGAGTTGCAAATTTCCTAACACCCGTGGACTATATGTCACTAACCTCAAAAGAGTATTAAACTATTTTTTTTTTTTTAGGTAAAAGAGTAGTAAACTTTGTCTCCTCACTTAGGAAAGACGTTGTAGTATGTAAAAGATTGAAATGAAGTTAAAGTAGTCCGCTGAAATTAACACGGCAGAGAATCGACTTGAGATAAGTATATTATAAGGTTTAAAGTTAACACTATTAAATCAACTCAAGAGGGTTAATATTAAAAGATAATAATAAATGGGAGGAGCAGTATTTTGGACTTATCAATGCTCACACTCTAATAAAATGACACGTCTTTATATAAATTGGATGGGAACTGCTGCAAATCTCGAACATGAAGAACAAGATGAAGGTTGCAAAAATAAATTTTAAAGTGTGTGTAGACATGCTATGTTTTAGGTTCGATTCATCTCCACCATTTTATGTAAACGGTATACAAATAGATAAATTTACAGACCCCTTTTAGCATATTTAGGAATCCTTTTGACATGAATTGCATACTCATATCAAGCGTATCAATCAAGAATAGTTTACAAAATAAAGAAAAATGTTAACATATAAACCGTGTGCAAATGTTTACAAAATATTTAGGATACTTTGGAATCCTTAAAAAACTTTTTTTTTCTTTATAGCATAAATATCTCAACAAACTATACATTTCAGTTTTTATTATATCTTGATGGTGGCTTTAACAAGTGTATTAAACTATCATTTTATAGGGAATTGTATTAAACTAGGCTTAATTGTAGTTTTGGTCCACTAAGTATCACAATCTTGCGGTTTTAGCCCCCTATATAAACCAATAACAAATCAACCCCTAAGTTTACCCTTTTTTTGCACTTTTGGCCCCCCCTTACAAATTTTGATTGGATAATGCATACATGGCTCTCAAATCACTTTATTTATTAGGCTTAATTGTAGTTTTGCCCCCTTAAATATCATAATCTTGCGATTTTGGCCCCCTAAAAAAATAGAAAGTCACATGTGGCACCTCACTTTAAGTGATTTCTAGAGGCCAAACATCCCAACTTTATTGATAAAGAGTTTCATCAAAGATATTGAGGACCATAACTTAGAGCCTTTTCATAGTGGCCATAAATTGAAGGAAACTATCTAAAAAAGGGTGGAAGCGGCCGCAAGAAGCTTGGATCAAGCTCAATCGTGTTGACACATGCAAGGATCATGGATAAACCGTTGGATGTGGGGGTCTTTTTCGTGATTCGGACGGTAGATGGATTAAATGCTACACTAACAAGATTACTTGGTGTGTGTGATGCCTTACATGCTAAGAAGTGGGGGTTGTATTTGAGATTGGACACGACCTCGAGAGAGAATTTTTTTTCATCTATCCCTATTTTAGTTCAGCGTATCCAGAAACTTCTGAATATGAGATAACATATGCAAATCAACAATACTTGGCGTGAAGGAAATAGAAATGTTGATTGGCTTGCAAATATTAGCATTTGCTTTTTTTGGAAAGTCTTTCTAATGAGCTTTAAAAGCTCCTATTTGGTGATATTTTCGCGGTTGTATGCCTAGGAATGTCCATTTAATCTAGTTTTTTTTTTGGCTCTGCCTTATTTTGTAAAAAAAAATAAAATAAAGATCAATTTCACGATCTCTTTGATGGTTTACTAAAACATATCTTTGCGGCCAAATTAGTGGTCAACTTGTATTTTAGTCAATAAGTACAATGATTCGGTCTCTAATGAATTAGTTATATATGTTAAGTTAGTACATTCATATTGTATTTAAAAATATAGACAAATGAAGCAATTGGACTAAAGTGGTTTATAAACTTCACCAAAGATGAATTGTTCAAAAGAACCTGAATTCAATTCTTGAGTGAAATAATTTTTTGTTAAACTATACTTAGATAATATATATACACACATTTCCACATATTCAAAAAGTAAATAGGGAGATAAAATTAAAGATAGACATTTTTATAATAAGATTGAACACAATTTAGTCTTAATCAAATAACAATTATCAACGTAAAATAGAGTAAGTATACTATGGATATTAGCCCCCTACTTAATTAGGAGAACCCCAAATAGAGTCTTGTCAAACTACTCCTCAAGTTAGAGACAAAAATAAATGAATTAGAAGATCAAGGGTTAGCCATGGCTAGCCCAAGTGGTACAAAGCGCCAAAAATATGGTGAGGAAAATGCCTATTTCCTTCAAGACCACACTTAATCTTTTCTCACATTTAACACCAACAAACCAAACCTCTTTTGACTCATTCCATTTGACTCTCTCTTGTGATTCTCTCATTCTTTTCTCTTTCACCTTTTTTGGTTTTGGTTTGCAGATTTCCATTTCTTCCTCCAAATAAACACGATGCATGAAAAGAAGTGTAAATACAAATACAACCAAACTTGCTATTTTCTTTGATGGATGGAATAAGTTCCATTTCCCCATCACATAGAGATCCTCCATTCTCTTTGCATCTACGTTCTCTATAGAGTGTTTATTGTGTGGCATCATTGGATTGAGTTGAATTTGAAGTGTTTGTGAAGGAACAACTTGGTGAAATAATGTCATAGCTACTTGTTGAGTTGAAACCAACATTCTATGACTAACCTTTGTTTCCTCAATGATCTCAAAGCTTGGAGAATTTGAGTAATGATCCACGTTACCATCTATAAAATTCTCATTGGGGTCATCATCATTGATGAATCCCCATGAGAATTCATTGACATCATTGTCATTTTGTTCAAGGTTGTTATTGTGCCGCTCACATTCTGACGAAAATAAAAACAATTATATTGTTAAATGTTAGGTACTACTAGAGAAGAAAAGATTTAAATTACCACGACCAGTAATGTAACATAAATTGTTAATAATTAAAAATACAAAAATATATGTGATTTTATAATTATACCTTGCATGCTACTGTGTTCCCTTGATGTTTGGTAGCATGAAATATCCTCGATTGGGACAACATTGTGTTCTTCCATCTATACAAATTGGAAGATGTGAGACCTTATACAATTGTCGATCTTAATTTATAATGAAAAAATGTTTTAAAGAGTCTTTAAACGTTCTACTAGAAAAGTGATAAAATAACAACAGAAATTAGACACCAAAAAAATAAAAGTGATTGATCAAATATGATGTCTCTAAAACTTACTACATAATCAAAGACAAAGTTTATCTTCTTATCAATTTTCAGCTAATAAAGATATAGAATATAGTTTCATCCCCTCTTATTATGCCATTGATTTAGTTTTGACATTGAAATAATGAAAGTTGGGAATAAAAAAAATACTATTATACCTTTTCAAAATCTTCTCTTGGCATTCCAATCCATCTCAAATTCTCTACCATCCGATTGGTATTTGACTCTTGATCCTCTAGATCACCTATCTCTATAGATCTTGTGTTCAAATCTTCCCAAGTTTTGTCCACATATCCCATGGAGCTCATATCATTTATGTGATTGTAGTTAGTGTCAACCATGAAAGTAAAATCATCTTCATAAGGAGCATAATTTTCATTGTCATCCAAGGCTTGTGAATAACTGGACTGATTCATCAATCCCTGAGAAGCATGAGTAAGTGAAAGAATTCCCTGCAAGATATCATTTGTAGTTCTGCTTCCATGTTGTGTCCCATGAGGTATTCCAACTTGAGGAAATTCCTCCACCTCCAATGGAGGCATAGCAAACCTATGTTGCATCCTTGCACACTCTAGGGCAATATCCACCTGCAAACAAAATTCAAGGATTATATGCAAAGTTTTAGAATGCATTCGTGTTGGATGTTTATGGCAAGCCCAATCACTACAAGAATTACTCTAATTACTGACGAATTCAAAATTGCATTACTGACGGATTTAGACCCTCAGTAATTACTGGCGGTCTAAACCCTCAGTAATGTAGAAAAAACCCTCAATAATATTACTAACGGAATAAACCCTCAATAATTCAAAAAATTACACATAAAATAATAATAATAGTATTACTGAATGAAAAATCCGTCAATACCGTTAATAACCAATCTGCCTTAGATTAATGGCTGATTTTTCCGCCAAATAATTGGATGACTATGTTTCATATTTTAGTGTCTAAGCTTGGTGTCCTTAATTTAGTAGACTTTCACTTCAACTTTCTTATAAACCCTTTAATCTTACTATCTTATATGATGCGAGACTTATGCATGGACGGTGCAAGGGCCAAGCGGTCAAAGCTAAGGTTTTAAGCCTCAAAATTTTAGATTAAAATAAGGCTTCAAAAAAGTTCAATTTGGTTGTAAGATATGTAATACGACAATTTTGTTATGTATGTTTCCCCATGTAAGTTGGAAAAGGTAAATGTCCCATTATACCCCATATCCTACTTGTCCTAGGTTCAACTCTTGACCTTATAACACTACTTTCTTTTTTTTTTGAAGAAGCTGCTAACACTACTCTTAAAGAGTGACATTGTGTGTTTTGGAAAATAAGTGTTAGGAGTGTGTGTTTTTAACACTTCTCTTAAGAACTTGTTTGGTTGTGTGTCCAATATGCAATTATCGCGTCCCAAGGCAGTTTTCATCGCAATTTCAAGAAGCTATACATTCAAGCTTCTTGTCGGCCACGTCCAACCAAATGCGAGAACAAACATGTACTAAATCTCAGTTCTTTGTCTATCTATATTCAAATTAAATTTGTGTGCATGGAGTATTTTTGTGTACCTTGGATGGAGGGTATGTTATGGCTCCATAATTAGTAAATGAAGAAGTAGTTGGAAGACTAGATAATGGGTCTTCAGATGAGAATTGCGACCAATTTCCATGATCCCTTGTACCATTGATTATAAGAGAAGTCTCATTTACCATATTGTGAGCTGAACAAGCCTTCATTTGCATCAAATAATTTGAACTATTTAAATCTTCAGCTCTTCTTTCAGAGAATAGCTCAACTCTTGGTGATTGGTCGCTTGTTATCTGATTTGCATGGCCTGTAATATTACCATATTGTCCTCCAACTTTTGGCACAATCACTGTACTCTTCTTGATCACACGGCAAAGAGCATATGCATCCTGAGGTTGTAGTTATTTTTCAGTCAAAAAGAGAGACACATCAAAATGTAGAAATTGGAAGTGAAAATATATTTAAGTTAAATATTATTTCATTTTAGATAATAGGTTAAAAAAAGTGTTCCCTTATAGGCTAGGGATTACATTTCTATTTGTTTGGTATCTCAATATTATATCATAATTAATGAAACCAAAAAGAAATTACTCTAATTAACATTTTAGCTATATATAAGAAATTATTAAAAATAAGAAATTTGCGAGCATCAAAAAGCGCAAAAAATTATTAAACTGAAAGAAGAAGAAAAACGAGAAAAAGAAAGAAAGAGAACCTGCAAGCTAGGAGTGGTTTCACATTCCCTCTCATCAAGACGATATTCATGCATAACCCAATTTGTACGAGAGCCATGGGGTGCTCTTCCTCGATAGTAAACTAGGGTTTTCTTCACCCCTACTGCTCGAGCTTGAGAATTCACTTTTCGATCCTTCCCAGTCGCCTTCCAATATCCAGATTTGGTTGCACGATTCGTTCTAGATCCATTTGGGTACTTCCTATCACGAGGGCTAAAGAAATACCACTCCATATCATTCCCTGGTAGTAATGATTTCCCTGTAATAATAAGAAGGAAGGGAAAAAAAAGCTTGGAATTGGTAACATATGTTTTTAATAATCTAAAAAAATTGACTAGAACATACCAACGAAGAAAAACGACGAATAAGTTATATCGTCTAATTGGGTTGTAATTTAATAGTTCCATAAGGAATATGATGTATTACATAATTAGTATTAAGTTGGCATCGTTAGAGTATGACATCATTAAAGTACAAATAAGAGGCATGGACAATTTATGCAAACAAGTTCTTAGATTTACATGGACAATTTACAAAGCAAATTTTTATTACATTAGAGTATATAACTATCTTTGATTTTTATAAACTCTAAATGGGAATGAAGATAATGGAAGTCAGATGTTTGAGACATGCTAACCTCTAAGGCTTAAGAGAGGTTACACGTTCGTTCAACATTATGTTACTTAAAATAAATGGTTTCAAACATATACATTCAATCCTAGTCAGGTGTGCTTTGCCATATGACCAACTAACTTACATTAAAAAAGGATAACTAATAAAAGAAAAGTATCTTGGCCATTTTCGGATTGAAATTCCATATGGATGCATGTTAAAATCATAAAATAAGTTGAACTTTTTAAAACTTGAGTACTATTAATGTATCCAAACTGAGTTGAACTTGTTCAAATATGAGTATTTTAGATCCTCTAAATTTATATGTAGGTGACCTGCTTAAACTATATATTATGTGATGTCCGATAATTGTTAACTTGTAGAGAAGTAAACTGATTTAATTATATTCTTTGAGGTATAGAAGCATCATGCCCAAATTTTACACTATGTTTGAGCCTGTTTTATGTCTTATAGCTTTGCTTCTATCTTTTAAAATCATAAAATAAGTTGAACTTATTTAAATTTGAGTATTAACGATGTATCCAAATTTTGTTTAACTTATTTAAATTTTGTTTACGCTATGTCAGCGCATAATTTTTTTTGTCTTTTATATTTTCTTTTAACACTATATTATACTTAATCAAAATAAAGGTGGACATATAACTTAAAGCAAAAAAAACATATTCATTAGATTTTCTTGGGATAAGGAAACATTTTACACGTTGTTACTGAAAACATAAACAAAAATACATCTCTAAACCATCATTGGTAAGTCTGAGATTAAAAACAAAAACAACTTAAAAACATATAAGAAAAATACATATAACTAACCATATCTGAATCTCGTGTAATACAATCAAAATTCGATTTTATCTACATCTTGAAAAACTCCAATTAAAAATTTCTAAAACATGGATTGACTCAAAGAAAATATGATATATCTAAAATACCTCAAAAAAAAAACACACATTTCCTTGACTATGCTGACCCGTGAGAGGGTGAAGATGATTTCTGCTAAGGGGGTTAAGCTTTAATAATAAGAGATAAACATGAGCATATGAATGACATTCATTGCGTGACAAAGGGGTGAAAATGTCAAATGTTAGAATTTATTGTGTGGTAAAGGAGCATTTAAAAGATTGATTTTAAAGAAGAAGATCAAACAATTGCAATTAAATGAGGATAAAATTTTCGAATTTGATATGAATGAAATTCATTGCGTGACAAAAGGGTGAGAAGGTCAAATGTTAGAATTTATTGTGTGGTAAAGGAACATGTAAAAGATTAATCTTAAAAAGAAGGTCAAACAATTGCATTTAAATGAGGAGAGAATTTTCGGATTTGATATGAATGGCAAAAGAGCATTTAATGAATGGCAAAGAAGTGAGAAGGTCAAATGTGAGAATTCGAAATGCTTTAAGAATATTTAAATGAGAAATTCAAACATGAATGACATTTATTGCGTGACAAAGGGGTGAGGAGGTCAAAGCTGTGAATTTATTGCGTTGAAATGGAAGGGAAAAAGCTAAGTTAAAATTAGGATTAGGGATTGTTTGACCAGACAAATTTTAGAAAGAAAGATATTATTACAAAAACTTAATAGGTGATGCCAATGTTTTTAAAGTTGAATTTAATTATTATGCAAGCAAAGGTAATAGTAAAGACTAATTAGTATTTCTTCTATATTGTCAAAAACAATAATCTCTTGAGTTTTCCCATATTTTGCATTAATTATTTTGGTCTAGTTAATTCCCATGTTTACCCGCCAAATTAGTTAGGATATAAAGTGTCAATATTTGCATGGGAGTGACTCTTTTCTTTAGTTTACGCTTTTTGACTTAGGAATCTTTTGTTGTCTCATTATAATCTTGATTACCACAATAGGATTCCTAAAGGTGAAGGGGACCATCTTCTCTAGAAGTACAATCCTTTTTTACTATATCAATCACATGAGATATTTTTTGTTAAAGCAGAGAAGACTACAGTCTATATTTGACTAACCCCTCAACAAAACAAAAAAAAATAGTCTATACTTGACCAAAAAAATAAGCATATGTTTGATCATCACTGATAAAAGATCAGAAGCTATATTATAGCAAATCTAGTATTAAGAAGCTCGTGTGTGTCCACTTTCAAATTAATTTTCATTGGGTCCTGTTAAAATCTACAAAATCATTATTGAATTATAACGATCTAATATTAATTGGCAAAAATTGATTGGTTCTTCATGATGTTAAAATAATATTTTTTTGTATTTTGATTTTATTTTTTTTTGCAAAAAATCATATAGTAGAAGAAATTCTTGGGTCTCCGATAATCTAAATTGATTGTAGAAACGATCTTAACTGTTTGTATAAAGTTTAGTAAAAAGATAAACATGTTAGTATAAATTGAATAATTTAGAGTAATTTATTAGAATTACTATGTGAATTTTTTTTATTCTGCACGAACAATACTAAGTCACTCCTTCTATAATATCAATTATAGCAACGGTTGATCAAATTACACATATTAAGAAAGTTGGTTGATTATATTTAATCTTATACCATACAAATAAAAATAAATAAATCTGTGATCTAAATTAGCTCTATAACTAAATAAATTTGGTGATTGGAAATATTAAAATTAAATTTAAGGATGGGTAATATAGAGACATTATCATTAAATACGGGATAAATTAGCAATATTTACTTAAATTTGTGATGATCTAAATTAGCAAAAATTTTATATCATGCATGATATAAAAATAGTGTCTCAATTTACCTGGCAAGTCCCACGGTTCACACTTATAGAGATCAACTTCAGCTATGATCTCCAATTCAATCTTGTGGCCATTGATCTTCCTATTTAGATAATAAGCAACAAGTTCTTCATCCGTAGGGTGGAACCTGAAACCTGGAGGCAATGAAACAGGTGCCATATATATACTTTGGACCTCCTTCTTCCTTCCAATTAATTATTATACCAATCAAACCCTGCCATACATAAAATTATCCAAAATAACCATATTATAACTCTTTTTTTTAATCAATAACCATATTTTTTCGGTTGCAAAATATCAAAAATGAATTACAAAAACCTTATTGTATACATCATAATTATATACTATATGACAAGCATATATCACTACCATAAAAAATTGTAATAAAGAGAAAAAAAATTAAAGACTGAAAAAATAAAATTAGTCATTAAATATGATATTTTTAACACTTAGCTACGGAATTACATAGACAATAGACATGTTTCTATTTTCATCTCTAGATTTTCATCACAACTTTCATTCTTTTTCTAGCATTATGTATATATGACATGAAGATTGGGTTGAGAGAAAGAGAATGACCTAAGGGAAGAAGAAGATCCAAATGAAGAAAGTGGGAGAGACAAATTAGCTCTAGGGGATCAAAGGAAGAGAAGGGGATGGAATGTGGGGCTTGCTTGGGGTTTTAATAAAGAAGACAAAAAGAGAATAAGTGAGAATATTATTTTATTAGAGAATTATGATTGAAAAGGAAAAAAGTATAGAGGCTGTCTATGTCACCCCTTGTATCTTTATTTTTTCTTTCTTTCTTTTTAAGTACTTTTCATTTCTGTTTTTAATCAAATGGATGGATTCCTATTATCTTTGCTATCAAGCTTGGTTAATTCCTAGTAATTATTAGTACAAATTTTAATTTTAAAGTTACTTGTATTATTAGTATTATCTTTTCTATATATCAAGCTTGTAACATAGTTTATAATGTCTTGGGTTGAAACAACCCTTACTCCCAAATTATTAATTAAAAAATTACTAATAAATTAATATAATAAATACTTAAATTGGTCCCTGAAATTCTATCAAAAAAGAAAGTTTGACCATGAAATTGTAGAACTATATCAATTAGTTATTTACATTATCAATATTTTAAAATGATCTCTCAAATTGTAAAAGATTAATTAAATTTGTCACTCTATATATTATCAAATAGTAGTAAATCTTTGATATTATTTACCAACTTAACATCATTAGTTTTAAATAATTATTAACTGTTTGTTTTAAATTTTTTATAATGTTAAAGATTAAGCAAATAGAGAAATACTTACTTAAGAACAAACCTAAATTTAAAAAGTTTGAACATTCACACAAATATTTAATTTCTACAATTTTGAGACCAAACTACATATTCTTAATCTTGAGACCAAATTATTAATGGCATCACCAACTTCTTCCCTCATGCACCGATCCCATGCTTCTTTCTTGCTCTTTCTTGGATTCTGGAGGTCATCCACGTGGCTATTATTCGAAAGAAGCTACCTAGGATCTAACATTGATAAACGTGAGACAAACTGTACGTAACAAACAAACAAACTATATATGGCGGCAGTCACAACTTAAACGGTCCCTTTCACATTTCTTTTAAACAAGCTTTAAGATATAAACATTGGTCTTTCTCTTAAAAAAATATATATAAACATTGAAGCTTGAATATATCAAAATTGTAAATACATTGACAAACATCTTTTTTATTAGTCATTTTAATTTTCAAATTTATTTTTGCATAGTCAATTTAGTTATATATACTTCTTCAATTATCTATAGTCAATGTATTATCCTTTCAAAAAAAAAAGTCAATTTAGTTATCAATGGTGTTTTTAATTTATTGATCAATTTATTCCATAAAATTATTAACAAATGATATACTAGAGATGTGTTCATATATAGTGTTGATAAAAGTTATAGTGTTAAGACGAGTTAAGATCTCATACATTCAAGAACTAACATTAATGGTTCGCTACATTTCTTTTGTTGCCTTGTTTATTTTCTAGGGTTTATTTAAGAGGAGTGTTAAGAACATTTTTTTTCCAATACTCATTGTAACATTTATTTTTTATTGAATAAAATTTATGTGAGTCACACTTTGAGAATGAGTCTCACATAAAATGGTAAGACCAAACAGATTTCATTCAATAAAAAAAGTAAGTATTTATGTGGCTATTAAAAAGATGGTGTTTATAACACTTCTCTTATTTGACGGATCATTTTTTTTCTTTTCATGTGAAAGATATTATTAGTGCTAATTTTAAATTTAAAGGAATGTATTTGAACTTCTAAAAATTGACAACATATTTGTCGTCAAATAAAAATAAATCAGTTTTAACTAATGATTTGACTAAAGAGAGAATAAACTATGGAAAATAAAGACTTGTCTACTAAAATAATTATTAAATTTTGTAACATTATCCAACTTAGAAAAGGAAAAAGAGCAAGTAGAGATATATAGGTTCATCATCAGGTGGCATTTAGTTTTGCCACTTACCTACGGATAGCACATGTACAAACAAACAACTAACCAAGTTACACTCGATTCAAAAAAAAACTAACCAAGTTAGAAAGCACATAGGACCCATGTGGGACCAGCTTTTGCCACGTGAACTGATGAAGTCATATATCCACGTGGCACGGGCAGGATTACTTGTGACTTATCTCATGCTTTTCCATTGATGCCAAATTCTCTCACTCTCATGCTTTCCCTTTCATGAATCCATCTTTTGGTGCTTTTCTCCTTTATGAGTTTATGCTTCCTTTTGCTTTTCTTCTTAGTCTTCTCATATGATCAAATTTTGAATAAGTTCCTTCTAATTTATTTAATATATATCAAATCTTTGTTGGTTAAATTTATAGTTTTTATCTTATTTTTAACATATATGTGTAACCAATAAGTTTTTAAGTTATTTTGTTCGTCAAAAAAAAAAGTTTTTCAGTTATTTTAGTAAGTTCCTTAATCTTAATGTTATTCTCTCACATCACATTCAAAAAGAGACTCATTTCCAAATTATATTCAAGGGAATTCAACTACTAGATCGTGTATGTAGTATGAAACCAACTTTACAATAAGCCGTAAATAATTGTAACAAGTTTTGCATCAGCCCCACCTCAAAGAGATCAAAATTCTTATATGATCTCTTGAAAAATGTATTAAGCACTCAACAAATGGACCTCTTGTCTTGTAAGTTGGAAACAAAAGGACGATAATTGATGATTGTATTAATAGAGAAGCATTTGTGTAAGGCCATGGATCAGACTAAAAAGAACAATATTATGTAAGAACAAAAATAACCTTAATCAAATTTCCCTTTTTTTTATCTATCTAATAAAAATATCTGTTGAAGAATGAAGATGGAATAACCCGTCAAACTATTTGTGTTGAAACACCTCAACAAAATGCTAGAGTTGAGCATAAACACCAACATGTAGTGCATGTTTGATTTTGTAGTCACAAAAATTGATTTTGAATGAATTTATTTTGAGAATTTGATTTTTCTTAAAGTGAGTTTAATGTAAAGTGGTTTATGTTTGTATACATTTATGTAAAAGTGAGTTAAAAAAAATAGATTTCACCATAAAAATCACGTTTGAACTCAAAAGCTACAAATTCTAGCTCCAAGTTAAAATCAACTCTAGATTTAAAGTTCATTCTACTCGAGAACAAACAAACAAGTCAAACTCAATTTTACACCTCCATAATCAATTTTGGTTGCTACAAATGTGGAACCAAACATAGACATACTAGGAGTAGCTAGAGGTCGTCTATTTCAATCAAATTTAACTAAAACTTTTTGGTGTCTAGCAATTACTCATGGTGTATATTTGATTAATAGAATTCCTACTCTTTTATTTAATAAAGGGTTTTACTAAAGAGGGTCTCGGAGTACTCTTTAAGGATTTCAAAATGAAAAATTATTCTTTAAAAAGTCAAATATTTCAATTCTGCATTGATTATATAAATTTTCATAAAAACTTATCATTTAAAGTTCTTAAAAAGTGCCCCGAAAGCGCTTGTTTAGCATTTCCCTTTAATAAATGATCTCATTTGATTGTCTAAACACAAAAATCTGCATGATCTAACTAATCTTAAGATTTTTGTTTGTTTATGCTATGTTTTTACTCTTGTTTCACATGGTTCTTAATTTTATATTCCTGAAAGTGTATATTATTAGGATATAAACTTGGAACAAAAAGATATCTTCTATAACTATATGATATAAAAAACAAATAAGTATATCATAGTTTCTAGGAATGTCATTTTTCAAGAACATATTTTTCCATGGATCCTAATTCTCCTACAGCAATATTTATACAATGGGAAAGTCTTGTGCTGTTTTTTATCCTGTGAATAAAATGCCACTGACGTAGAAAAACATGATCACAACAGCACAAATGATCCACAAAATTCCTCATCAGATTCACATGTAATTGGCAGAGATGAAACAAACACTCCTAGAAAGTATTCTCATGTAAAACTGAAACATCAACCTGCTCATATTAGCAAAGGAAAATGGCAAAAAAGATACTCCTTATGCAATCAATAATATTTATGTTTCATATGCTAAAATTTCTCCTATGTAGAGAGATTTCTCTCTAACACTGTTCGTTGAATAAGAGCTAAGGGCATACGCAGAAGCTAGTCAATTTGAATGCTAGAACAAGGCCATTAAAGAAGAATTAAAGGCTCTCAGATCCAACAACACTTGGTCATTAGTAGACCTACCTCATCTAGTCATTCCTATAGGCAACAAGTGAGAGTCTACAAGATAAGAAGAAAACAAGATGGATCAGTTGATCGTTGTAAAGCACGACTAGTTGCTTAAAGGGTTACAATCAGCGAGAAGGATTGGATTATTATGATACTTTTAGTCTAGTGACTAAGATTACAAATATGATAGTTTTGATGAATTTGGCTTCAATCAGAATATGGCATTTGCAATAATTAGACATAAACAATGCATTCTTACATGGAGATCTTCAAGACGATGTACACACGAAACTTTCTATTGGTGTCACTTTCTCCATTCATAACCAAGTATGCAAGCTAACAAAATTCTTATATGGACTGAAGCAAGCCAGCACGAAATGGCATGTGAAGCTATCAACACTCCTTGCAAATAGTTTCATCAAGTCAATTCGGATCGCTCCTGACCTTGAAAGTTTTTCTTAGGTATTAAAGTAGCACAATCAAGCCATGGAATATCTCTTTGCTAACAGAAGTATTCCATAGACTCTTCGCTTAGGCCACAGCAACAAGATGGAACACCGAGCGTGGTTGCTGGGAATAAAGAAGATTGGTAGGAAGGCTTATCAATCTCCCACCACAACACGGCCGGACATTACATTTGCAGTGAACAACTAAGGTAATTCATGGCAAATCCTACAGAAAGTCGCTACAGTGCAGCTACTCGGGTACTGAGGTAATTGAAAAAGTCTTCTAGATGAAGCCTCATATTTCCAAGAAATTAAGAATTAAAATTAAATGGTTTTAGTGATGTGGACTGGGGAACTTGCAAAGACACTCGGAAATCAATATCTGGTTACTGCTTCTTTCTAAGAAAGTCTCTTGTGAGCCAGAAATTTAAGGAAAAATTCACTTTGGTTAGGTCATCATCAGAGGCATAGTATAGAGCCCTCGCTTCCTCAACTTGTGAACTTCAATGGATTGTCTATCTTCTAAATGATTTGAAAATCATTTTCAAAAGAACATAAGTTCTATATTGTGATAACCTAAGCACTCTCCAGTCTCCACATTGCTATAGATCCGGTTTTTCACAAACGTATAAAGCATCAATACATTGATTGTCACATTACGTTTAAGAGAAAACTCAAGGAGGAATTATGAAGCTGCTAACTATTCCAGTTAGTCTGTATTCTGTTTATTCTATTTCCTTCATCATAGGAGTTATCTATCCTACCTAGTTAGTGTCCACTTTTGATTTAGGAGTGAAACTCTTTCAAACCTTTATTTCTTAGAGTAGAAGGAACAACATATTACATAAATCAAAGTCAAACACTAAAAAAATGGTTGATAAGTTAGCATACTCATTATAGTTGAAAAGAAACAGAAATCCCAGAGGTGATTCTTATTTCATCTTTTATTTCACTACCAGAAAAAGTTGATACAACGACAGAATATAGATACAGAGAAAATAAAATTGGTCACTAAAGTTGGCGTCTCTATCACTTAGCGACAAAGTTAGAAACGAATTTTGCATTTTCCGTCTCTAAATTTTTATAGCTATTTCAACTTTTTCTAGCCCTCTGGTGAGTGAGAATTTAAAAGCAAAAACAACATACTTCTAATACAATTTTTGGAAAGTGCGAAAAACGAAAGAAACAAACATCATTCACTGCTATGAGACACGTAAGCATATTCTTAATATCATTCAAGTCCGGAAATCTTCCTGAAATGAAGGACAAACTGGTAAACCTTTTCAGGGTCAGGAAGAACTTTCTTGACAGATTCTCTTTGCAAGCTCCTCTTAATCCAAGCTGAGATTTTTGGAGAGTGATCTTCAACTTTGAAATTACCAAGTTTCTCATATGCTAAAAACCATGCAGAATGAGGAATGGCTATGATATCTACATAACCAAAGACATCCCCACCAAAGTAGTCTTTCTCTCCAAGAGCTTCTTCTAGATGCTTTAAAACTTCAATGAAGTCCCTTGTTCCCACTTCTCTCTCTTCTCCATTGCTAGCCCAAATGCTCCTCCCAGTGTCAAATACCTTCTCATACAAGTCACCATATCCAAAATCATATATGTATAGATGAACACGCCAAAAAATATATATGTATAAACGATGAATATTTACAACGTTTTAGTCTATAGCTATGGGTAGAGATTTTGAGGTATTGAACAATTTGGTTTCTGAAATAACAATTTTAAAATGATTTCTAAAATCGGAAATATGTCTTCACATTTGTCCTTAGTCCTTCTAAGACAATTTCACACTTTTAAAAACTTTGGAGATGAAATTGACCGATCGACAAAATTAATGTGATCAAAGATTTTCAATTTCAACGACCATTTTAAAATTGTCTAATTGTCTTATAAATTAATGATAAACTTATTTTTTATTATAGGTTAGGGTGATCATTGGTGTAACTTTGTTTCCATTCCTAAAGATTGGGATCATAGGAAGAGCTTTTAAGAATTTAATGAATATTATAGATCGATAATGTAAAAAATGTTTAACACATACGTCTAGAAAATTAGCGTAGAAATATTTTACTTGGTACATGTTTGGATTGACTTTTAGATTTACGGAATTACAATGTGCCACCAAATTTTGCAAAAGCTACACTCTAGTACTTTAACAAAACTACGGTGTCACTTTGATTTCGTCAAATTCAGTTATTCCAAACATATACATAGATGTTTCTGGACCTTAAAATGGAACAAAAAGTAATAACAAAACAGGTTCTTTTCTTTTTACATGTGATAACACTACTTAAGAATTGTGCAACTAACCTTTTTGTCAATGAAATCAGCCAAAAATCTAGCTTGTGCAAGATCATATGCATCAGCTGGGAGCAATGGGTTGGAAGCCCAAACCTGATCAATATAGCTAACAATAATACCAGACTCAATGACAGGTTTGTCATTGTGCAAGAACACAGGCACTTTTTGGTGAATAGGGTTTGACTTCAAAAGAAGCTCACTTTTTTTTCCAAATAAATCCTCTTCATTGTCCACATGAGGTACACCTTTCTCTTCCAAAGCAATTTTCACTCTAGCACAAAATGGGCTAGCCCAAAAGTCCAAAACAACCACATTGTCTCCCTTTGACATGTTAGCAATGATTCCTTAGACTCTTACTCTTTTTTCTTTATTGCTTGTGATGACTTGAAATTGTGAGAGTTGTTGAAATTTATAGGAGAGATGAGTTTACATAAGAAAAAAAATTAGAGTACGATGTTTACTAGGTTTTCTTTGTATGTTCCTTCAAAAATTGATGTTACTATAATGCTGTAAGTGTCCATATCTATGTTTTGGTTTGGACGTGAGATGAGAGGAGCATATGTGATGGTATCAAATGACCGGCCTTAAGCTACTATGTTTTTTGTTTTATTTATCGGCGATGTATCCAAACTAGTATAATTTGATCCTTTAGTTTAGTTACACTTTCTGTTCATTCATTTTTTTTCTACAAAATTTATATACAATACATTCTATTAAAACTTTAAGGCAAAATAGAATTTGGTTGAAATATTGTAAATAGAAACCATTGGTTCATTTCTCTTTTAATAATACAAATTAAGTGATATTAATTTTTTAAATAATTATATGTGCTTTTTTTAAGTGTGTTCATAAATAATGTGTCCAAATCTTTATGTCACAAAAATTGATTCCAAGCTTTCGTCCTGGCCTTTAATCAGAATATTCAAATAAATTATTATCAATGTGTCACTCAGGCAACAAGAACATCCTCTTAAAAGCCTTAATATATTTCGGCACATATTTCGGCACAAGACTCGTGAGGTTGAGACAACACTCGTTAAGGATGACAAAAATATCTGCACTTTGTTTGTGTGTATTACTTGAAATTTAGATGAATTTAATATTTTTTAAACAAATAAATGCTTCTTTTTTTTGTCAAAAAAAAAAAGCATTCAATACTCATTTCTCATTATCACCTGTTTACCATTCTCATTATATATCATTGGCCATATATGCTTTGTGGAACTTTGATGCTGGAAAGTGGTTGTTGGATTTGAGAGTGCAAAGAAGGTGAGTGTATGGGCTTATTCCTTGTTTCAGGACGATCCTAACATGTGAGGACTAAGATGCATGATGATGTCGGAATTTAAAATGAAGATTTCTGCTCCTTTTTCAGCACATTTTGTTCGCGCCCAACTGAAATACCTAAACTACTTATGCGTTAGTTAACAAACGCAAGTGTAAAAATTTGCGCAAGTTAAGTCATTTAGCGTGAATTAAGTCATGCAGAGTGAACTCACTTTTTTTAATTTATTTACTATATTCAAATTATTTTATTTACTTTATTCTAATTTATTTGTTCACTTTATTCAAATTTATTTATTTTCTAAATTATTTGTTCACTTTATTCTAATTTAATTATTATCTAATTTATTTATTCACTTTATTCTAATTTATTTATTTTCTAAATTATTTGTTCACTTTATTCTAATTTAATTATTTTCTAATTTATTTATTTACTTTATTCAAATTAAGTTATTTACGTTATTCTAAATTATTTATTTGCTTTATTCTAATTTATTTATGCACTTAAAATAAATATTTATTCAAATTTATTCATTAAATAAATACAAATATAAATAAAAAGAAAGGAACTAAATTAATATTTATTCGGATTTATTCATTAAATACAAAATCTGAAAATAAAAGCAAATATAAATAAAAAGAAATGAACAAAATTAATACATATAACAACATCTCATTTTATTAATAGAATTCATACAATAATTGATACATTTATTCGAATTCACTAAATCTACTTATTTTCTTTTTACCCTCTTGGGGTAAAAAGTTCTTTTTATCCTCTTGGGGTAAATAGTGATCAGTCTTGGGGTAAATAGTGAGCAGTCTTCTTGGGGGAAATACATCATCTACCCTTGGGCTAAATCTAAATCTGGTTCTTTTTATACCTCAAGAAGATTCTTTGTACCCACGGTAAAAAGTTTTTGGGGTAAAAAGAAGCAAATTTAATTTTATCTCAAGGGTTGATCACTTCCCCCAAGTTTGCTACTCACCATTTGCCTCAAAACTGACCACCATTTACCGCAGGTAACTAGAGACTATTGAAAAAAAAGAGAGAAATAGAGGGAAAGAGTGAGGAGTGAGAGAAAGTGATATGGTGTGAGGAAATAGGGAAGTATGGAGGGGTATTTATAGGTGGGAATGGTAGTATAGGTTATAACTACCATAAATATGGTCAAAAAAACGTGTAAACTTGGTAAAAAGAAACTTGTAGATTGAAGCTTGAAAAGGTGACCACCGTCCACAAAAACGTGTGTTCTTGAGGACAGACCACCGGTCAACTTGCGTGAGTTAACTCGCGCACAGACCAGTGGTGCGTGACTTAAGTCATGCAGAACTTATAAGGTGCGTGAGTTAATTCACGCTAGGTATAACTAGAAATTATGTTGGGCGCGAGCAAAATGTACCGGGAGAAGAGCAGAAATCTAAAATGAATCCATGAAGGATAGAGGAATCTCTTTTATGGTAAGTGCACATTAGGGCACGTCCACACAAATTACATGAACCATTGATTATAAGCATTATGAATCCTATCAGGTTATCGAATAAATGATAACTCTCAACCATAAATACAAAAGGCTAAACAAATAAATTGCAACAAATTGTGCAACCAATAATAATCAATGATTAACATTTCATATGAACACATGTTCCAGATGTTACCACTCTTATAATGTGTCCGACAAGAGGGAATATAGCAACTTTTCTGGATACTAACCAATATATATATAGAGAGAGAGGGGGAGAAATACGTGGGGACAGAGGAGCGTAAGGGCATCTTATCAAAAATTGATCAAATCAGCCAAAAGGCTTGTGATATTTGTTGAAGGTTGGGAATATTTGTCCTTGCATCTAATATAAACATCATACACGGCCAGGAACACCGGACACGACACAGATATTGACACACTGATACCGTTAATAATTTAAAAAAATCACGTAATTTAGTGTAATTATATGTCTCGGTGTGGTGCCTCAGACACGACACATGTCCAACATAGGACGTGTTTAATCTGAGAAGACTTCGTGCTTATAGATAATACTAATCCAATTGTAATACAAGCATGTTAAGGTTATGGAGAGATGTTTGAGGTAGTAGATCATCTTCAATAAAATGTATTATATATCGGTTGTACAATCAATTATGAAATGTGCACATGAGGGTGTAATTCTTAAAGTTGATATCAACCTTCAGATATTATAAACCTTTTTATGATTATAATGAGATATTGCTCTAAAATCCATTTTGTGTGAAAACAACAACATGCTATGGATCATCCGTCAAAAAAAAAACATGCTATGGATCAAAACATGAATTCATACAGTAATTAAGCAATGACAACTTGACAAGCTTAGAGTTCTCTCTTAAACTAAAGGTGATTCTAATATAAATAATCTAAATATATTCTTTAATATTTTTTCAAGAAAAAGCATAAATTATTTTGTTTGTTTCAAAATGATTATTATCGTTGCTTGGGTGTTTACAAAAAATGCACACACAAAAAAATGATTTTGTGTTACTCTCATTAAAAATCATGGTTGAAAAAAAAAAACTTACACAAAAACTTAAGTGATGCGGCTCATAAAATCTAAATCATCTAATCTCGATCCAATAACTATACGGATGTACCAATTGCTTGAATACGTCAAAAAATTTACTGCAGTTGATTCAAATTCATTGTTGTGTGTAACTTCAGAACCTATATTTCATATTTGCTAGGTACATTTGAAGGTGATCTTCTCCCTTTCGATCCTCAACTCCTATTGCGGCTTTATCGGAAGATTCTTCATCTGCTATACTACATATATTTTGCTGAAAGGATATGAAAGGCGTGGGGGTGGTCAAGGTTGAAAATAAATGATGTGGGGTATTGGTGAATAGAAGATGGGCCTAGAAAAGGATGAAAATAGAGGGATGCATCTTCATATGTGTATCCAACCTACATAGTATTTTGTACAACACCTTTCAACCAATATTTTTATAGGGAAAAACGGTGCCCTTGTTTGGGAATTTAGAAAATATATTACCAGTTAACATATATTACACTTTGTAGTGTAAAATTGAAAACGAATTAGGAAATCAATCAATAATATATAATATGAAACCATTCTGTACATCTATTATATACAAAAGAATTGCATTATGTTTTTTCAGTAAAAAAGAAAAAAGAAGGCTAAAATAGTAGAAGTTATCCCTACTGCACAGCATTGGCTTCTGAAACTTTCAAGCAAACACACATGTGAAGGAAATATTCAGGATTCATTAAGTTGTGAACCACCCAAGAAAAAGGTATTTCCAGAGGCAGATCTATCCCTTGAATGCGTACACACTTGATTTCTGCAATCTCAAGCGGGTGGCAAGATGACGCCGGATCAGATGAATTTTCTCCCTCTTCTCCTGTGCTTTGAATTATGTTTGCATCTTCTTCATTAACAAATGAACTTTCTGGAAAGTACTCGGGCAGAAGTCTTTTCACTGCATCGTTTACGCTAAAGTACTTATCTACATGCAACAGATATAACAAACAGTTATTAGAAAGGGTAACTATGACAAGAGTTGAAGAGTGGCAACTTAACTATGAGCATGCGAAGTATAAGTTTATTTAAACCCTCGCCATAAAACAACAAAAAACAATATAAAAACAGAAATAGTTTATCAATATATGCAAGTCATGTAGTAGAAATGTTACACATAGCTGAGACGGATGCTTCAGTGCTAATTAGATTATCAGAATCGCAAATGATGACATGCAACATTGAGAATCGCAGATAAAAGAACCAACATAAGACAAACATGGAAAAGCTCATTTGATGACATATGCATATTCAGTTTAAAAGCTCTATGGAGGATTATTCTGAAACATGACTTACCATCTTCATTGGGAATCTCATTGGAAATCTCAACAGGTCGATTGATATATGAGACTTTGTCCCAGTTATCAATGTTTGGAGCATCTTCAAAATCATCAAAATCGTTGTTAACAGTCCACAAATATAAACGAACAGGAATCCTACCTAACAAGATAGAAGATGTTAACAAAAAGTAAGTTTAATATGGATGGAGAAAAGGTCCTACATGAAACCAATTCAAGTCACCAATGTCAAAAGTACTCCCTCCGTCCCATAATAACTGAGCCATTTGCAAAAAAATATTGTCCCAGAAAAATTGACCCATTTCACTTTTCAATACAATATTAATTACTTTTTTCCAATTATAACACTATTTAATACTACTTTCACCACTTCCAATTCAATATATTCTACTTTACATTTATGATAAAGAAGAATGCACCAATAGTTGATAAGGGCACTCAAAACCATTTTTCTCTCTCTTTCACTTATATACTTTTTCTTAATAAGTGTGAAATGAACCAAGGGCTCGGTTAAAATGGGACGGAGGGAGTACACTCAAAATGGAGTTCTATGCAGGAAAAGAAAAAAAAAACTATAGAATAAGTAATGCATTTGATCCCACAAGTACACTGAGAATGGAGTTCTATGCAGGAAAAAAAAAACTTTATAGAATAAGTAATGCATTTGATCCCACATTCTATGAAATGCCATAAAATAATCCAACCTTAAAACACCAACCTGTAGTTTTAGACAATATTGCATAAAATGGTTTGTATAGTGTGAGAGAACCAATCTAGGAAAACTTATTGACAGTATTGCATAAAATGGTTTGTATAGTTTTAGACAACATTTTCTTTTCTCATGTTTCCTTTTCGGTTTAACTTTATTCAGCCAATTGATCATAGAAATGGAAGTTTTAGATTTCAAAGAGCCAAAAAGTTAGGGAAAACGTGAAACGGTCCATAAAAGAAAATGAAAGAGGACAAAACAGCAATCCAAATTGGCTAAAAAATCAAGCTCATATTGCTCACTTGGTTTCACTTGTCCAGCAGCTTCAGCATCCCCGGTACTTTGTTCAGATTTAGTCGAGAGTGAATCGATATTTTCTGCATAGTCATCTTCATAAGTTTCAAGCTTAAGCTTAGATGACACCCGTCTATAGGATTCCAAATTACCTGTCATGCAAATAGTAATGACAGAAGTCCATGAGAAGAGAGCAACAAACTTAATCTCCATAAATTACTGCAAATCATGTGTCTAGCTCAAATCATACAACTTGTATTTATAATGATGTTACAATAAATACATTGAACTCCTAATTGATTGGCACTAATCTAGAAAGTTGTATACTCTAGGAATATGAACAAGTGATCTAGGAAGTTGTGCAACTTAGGAATATTGACAGATTTACTTAATTCCAATAAACACTCCTCAAGCTGGAGCATACATGTCATATGCTCCAAGCTTGTTACAAATAGATTAAGCCCGAGGCCCTCAACTAATAAATATGTCAGCCAATTGATCACTTGAACCAACAAAATCAGTTACAATTTCTCCTGAAAGAACCTTATCTCTCACAAAGTGACTACCAATGGCAGATATAGCCTGTGTGTTTTCCACATTTCTTTTGTTGAATTATATTTTACAGAACTTATCTTTTTTGAAACTTATTATCAAATAGTGTCTATTGATATATGTGGTTGATTATATATATTGTGCAACTTGCTCTTGGAAGTGTATGTTAACCGTGTGACTTTTAATAACTATTGTCGCATATATACACATAAAATAAAAGCAAAACTAATTTGTACATAATACAATATTTGTTTAGGTGAAACTTAGTTTCTATTATAGGACCTATATGTCTAGAATAAAAGGCCAAATTTCAACATGTTTAATGTTCACAATTTGTTTGTGTGTTGAGAAAGTTTTAAATAATCTAGATAAGTATCTATAGCTTGGCCTATTCCTAAATCAAAGCAAATTGAACTTCACCTTAGCGATCCACAAACAAACCAATATCAAGCTTAATAAGGTACAGCTTTGGTTCAATTCTTACCTAACCCGAATTATAATCATCATCGTATTCTGATTCAATATTGAAAAGTTTGGGTTGCTCTGCCTGGTATGCCATACCAAAACAAAGGGAATAAATAATATACATACAGCCAGTTTATTAAATTGCCAACACGAGAGAACTCCACTTTTTACTCCTCATAATCCGTCATATCCTGGAAATAGTCCCCCTTCCTTTTCATTTTGTTGTTTTCCGTCCCTTCCCTCTAACCAATTCAGCTGGGGATTCCTGTGAATTAGCTGTCGCTAACAGAAATTGACTACAGCCCAACTCTGTGTTCAACCCGATTTCGTGTAACACTATTCTACCCAATTCCCGTGAATTCAGCTAGAGATTCCCGTAGAATATGAACACAACAAAATATGGCGTATATTGATATAAAGCAATTAGTAATCATACCATTTAAAACAGAGCCCCAGAGCTCCACCTGATCAGTTTGAGACATGTTCATGACATTCTTGCAATTTCCATTTATTACATATGCAGCCTACCATAAAAAATTAAAATCCAGTTAAGCTCAGTAAAAATAAGAACCTTAAACATCTCACATATATTGCCATCATAATGACATTACAAATTTTCTCGATAGTTAATGGGACATTACAAATTTTTTTGATAGTTAATTGCTTAAATATGTTATTGGTTGGTTCTATAAATATTGAAGTTTCTTCCAATATTTGTAAAAAAAAAAATATTTAAGCCAGTAGCAGACTCAAAACATATTTAAGCCAAAGTTAATTCTAAAAAAAATTAAAGGGAAAAACAGTTCTACATAGATTTTAGCTAAACCACCATTACCTCAGCTCAATAAATCTTAAATTAACCAAGTTTCACTAATGCTATCCCTCTAGAACCATAACCCTATCCATTGACATCATAATTTCCTTACTATCCTTATACTATACAAACGACCATTGTAAAAGACTAAAATGAAATGTTTAAGATTCGTAAATGCTAACGCAGATAGTAAATGCTATTTTATCATGCATAAGCATGAGGTATCGTGTTATTAACCAAACAAGTAGATCATAAACACACATAAGAGATCACACAACTGACTTCTTTCAGTGAGTTGATAAAGCTCCACTTCACACTGTCTTCACCTTCACATGGAAGCAATAAATTACTTGGGTATCCTCTAAAGTGTACCTACACAGAGTACGCAGATTTAATATAGCTATGCATTGGAAAGATAGCTTGATAATGCCATTAAACATTGCTAGTGAATCAATCTTGATGTTCACATTAGTGTCCTTTGGAATTTCAGCAAAAAATATTAATTATCAATCTTTTTATTCAATGATCCCCCGTCCCAAAACAAATTTCAAACATTTGTTTCATAATTGTTACAAGGAACAGCACAAACAATATAAAATTAATTCAAAGTTTTCTTCGACCCAGATTTCATTGAAGACTTCATTTAACCTTTATACAAAAAAAGACCTTGTTTTGAAACATTTGCATCAATGAGTCGCTCATTCAAAGTAACTAAAGAGAAAAATCAAAATAAAACCGAACGTTCTTACCGTTAAATTCCACGGCCTTTCTGGTTCCATACACAAAAGATCAAAAAGAACTCCAGTTGGTATATACCTGAAATTACAATATTAAAATTTTATTTTTCATGAAGCATGTAATATGCTTGCTGCTGCTCACATGTTTGTTGTTGAGAAAATAAATAGCTAGTTAGTGCATTGTAACAATTGAAAAACATTAAAAAGGTGGCGTATCATCCATAAAATGTTTCGAAAACAAGTGAGGGGAGAGATTAAAGGGTAAACAAATTGATACTAGCATTCATGAAAGTTCATTCTAACATATCTGATCATAGGACAATGCCCTATATCTGCCCCAATTAAACATACAGTACAATAACACAGAGTAAACCAATATTTCAGTCCTCAGGTTGAGCAATTTAGTCCCTAAAAATTACCAAATAGCAAATTAGCCTGTTAAATAAAAGAACATTGATCACTTAAGTTTCTCAATCAAAATATATATTAGTCAACATCCATCAAATTCAATGGAAACCCTACATACTGATTTGAATAATCTCTTGCTGCATCAAGATAAGCATGAAACCTTTAAGAGCCTGATGCTAAATTTGGAAAAATAAAATAATTGACTGGCATTGTTCAATTTAATGGAATAAATTTCTATTTTGCAAATTTATGGACTAAAATTGACCGACCCTTAAAATTTCAATGCTAAAATGATGATACACTAAGCTTGCTGCTGCTGACATGCTTCTTGTTGATAAAAAAATAATAGTTGGTTCAATGTAACAATTGAAAATCAAGGACAAGGTAGCATAAGAGCAATAAACTGTTTTCAAAACCAGTGAAGGGAGATATATTAAAGGGTACACAAATTGATACTAGATCGATAAAAGTTCATTCAAATATTCCTGATCCTAGCCAGGACAATGCCCTATCTCTACACCAATAAAACATAAATACAATAAAACAAAGGTGGCCCTCGAAATTGTAAGGGTTGGGCAATTTAGTTCTCGAAGTTAAGAAATATCCAATTAGTCTCTTAAATTAAAGAATGTCAACCAGTGTTGTTAAATGGCAGCCATCGTGCAGCCATTGCAGAATGGCGTGGAGGATTTTTTTTACAACTGTCATAGCCAATTTGTAAAGTGATGTGCGCTATGGCAGCGCCATAGGCCGCAATGGCATGTTAATATGGCGGATTTTTGGCCTTTCGCTATATTCTGCCATCAACAACATTAATATCAATCAACTTATAGCATGGTTTCTTCCGTGGAGCTGAACACACGGCTAGTAAACTCTACAAGGTATAGCTTTTGTCCCACCCTGGTTTTACAGTTAACCAAACACAATAGTCCCTCAATCAAAATACCTCTTTAGTAGAAAACATCAATCAAAATCAGTGAAAAACCTACATATCAACTTGAATAATCTATTGTTGCGTCAAGATAACAATGAAACCTTTAAAATTGTGATGCTAAATTTGGAAAAATAACATAATTGACCAACATTGTTCAATTTAAGAGACTAAATTGCTACTTCGTAAATTTGACGTCCTAAATTAACCAACCCTTATAACTCCAACTACTAAAAATAAAAAATAATAATAAAAAACTACGCAATACCACTTGAGAGGCAATCCTTTGTACTCAAACCAAATGGTGTCTACTCCAGGAGGAAGTGTGGTACAGAAATGAGGCTTCAACAGAGAAATCAACAAAGGCAAGTACCCCATCCTAGGAGCCAAAACCTAAAAAACCACAAACAAAATGTTAAAAACAACAATCAACTTACAAAAAATAATAATAATACTCCAAAAAACTTCAATAACTTCCGGTTAAAGCAACACCGTATTCAACAAATACACACCAATAAAAAAGTAACACATCACATAGTGTGCGTTTGATTTGCTAAAAAAACAACTAGACAATTTTTTGCTCCTCGTTTAATTTGGAAACTGATCATGGGACCGGACAAAACAGGTAGCAAAGGACCGAATAAAAACAGGAATTCTTGTCCCTCACTTAACCATGAGACAACTTTTTATCCAACAGTATAGACTATCAAAAATTCCAAAATACAATTTTTATTTTCAAACATAAAAATATTAATATCTCTATCTCTCTATTACAATTTTGTCTTGTCATATATTGTTGTGTTCTTTGTTGTTCTGTCCAGAACAATACATAAAGTTTTGCTAATCAAACACACGCAATACAATGTAAGCAAGAAAATCAATAATGGAAAAATATTTATAAAAAAAAATTGCAGCAAATGTAAAAAGGTGAAAACTTTGAGGTTTAAATGAAAACCCCACGATGTAAAAATTAGAACTTGAAGTGGTAAATGAGAAAAAATTAAAAAATAAAAATAAAACGAGAAAGAGGAAAAGGGTGTGTTGTGTTCATACGAGAGCGGGTGGAGGAGGAGGAAGAGTGGTGACTTCAGATTCATGAAGATGAATTTGAAGAGGAATTGAACCTTGCCATACGTATTCCTGTCCTTCATTCATCTCTTCCAGATCTCTCTCTCTCTCTCTCTCCGCAGTTCTTGATCAACTTCAACTCTACTGCAATGCAACCCTTCTTCTTCTTCTTTTTTTTTTTTCTTTCTGGTGTTTTTTATTATTTATTTTCATTATTAGTTTTTCAATAAATTTAAATTACTCTCCTAAAAAATTTAAAATTACTTTTTCTCTTTTTATTCCTGTTTTTACTCATTTAGCTTTGTTCTTGAGAATTTGAAATTTTGTAGGAATGAATTTGAAGTAATTAGGCTCAAATACACTTTTCGGTATAGGTTTTATTTGATTTAGGTTTAAATACACTTTTGAAACTAACTTATTGCATATCACCTATAAACTAATTTATAACGGATAAGCTAATTGGTTGAATTTGTAGTGTTTAGTGAAATTAGCTGTTGAAGTAGCTTATAAATATGAAATTGAGATAAAAAAAAAAAAGTGATAAATTATAAGCTACTTAGATTAGCTTATCAAAAACCGTTTATAAATTCATGGAAATAAGTTATAAGTTTGTGTGATTAAATATAAATTGTTTGAATTAGCTTATCAAAAATGATTATAAGTTCATAAAAATAAGTTATAAGATTGTGTGAAAACGATCATTTCCAAACATAACTTTTTTAATCATATTAGTTTACAAGGTATAAGTGATAAGATCAAATTTTATGTCTCATCAAAGAGTCCCATACATGAAGTTTTGGTCCCATAGCCAATTATTTTGTTCCTTATTTAACTTCTTTTTTAAGGTTGTTGTCCTCCATATTACTTTCAGATATTTTTTGATGATTTAATACATTCATTTAGCATGTCATAAATAAATATATTCATAAAAAATAAGATGGAGGACCAAAATAAAAAGTTAAATAAGAAATGAAAAGGTCAAATTTTATTTTTGTTCATTTGATATGGACAATAAAAACTTTAAAAATTGATATTTGAATTTTTTAAGAGGTTAGTCACTACGTTACTTAAAAATAAAAACATATTCATATATTTAAGTCAAACAATTATTTATTTTTATAGAGAAAGTCAATCAATAATTAGTGAACTGGTTTTTTTTTTTTAGAAATTATTATTGATCTAAATGTTTCTTAATGCATAACCTTTTTTATATTTACTTGATGTACATCTAAAAAATGAAGCAATCACATTTACGTGATGTACACCCAAATTTTCTTAAAAGTTTTTAATAATACTAAAATTGTCCTTTTATATAAATTTTCTTAAAACCTTAATCTTATTCATTGTCACTAAGCTTCACCCTCTTTCACACCACAAACGATCAAATAATTTGATGTTTAATCAATCTCTATGGAAGATTAAAGAGTGAATCAAAACTTTTTCATCCATACTTGATTGCAAGTGAATTTCTTCTTCTTTTTCAATAATGTTAGTTTCAATTTTTTTTCTTGTTCAACTGCACTGTATGATTTCAATTTACATCGTTGAGGTCAACTTAAATTCAATTCAAGTAAGTTCATGTAAACTTAGTTTACATGAACCTACTTAAAATAAGATTACATGTACATACTTAAAATAAGATTACGTAGAATCATTGAACAAAGTTGATATGTACACTTAAACTCAATTTACATGACCTACTTAAACTAAGTTTACATGACCTACTTAAACTGGGTTTAAATATGTACACTTAAACTCAGTTTACATGACCTACTTAAACTAAATTTACATGACATACTTAAACTAAAGTATGTACACTTAAACTCAGTTTACATGACCTACTTAAACTGAGTTTAAGATTAAATTACACTAGAAGGAAAGCACAAATTGAACGTAGAAAAAGTTAAGAATTATGGAACCAACAACAACAAAAATATAATCGATTGAAGAACACAAATTACTAACCTCATCTGCTTCGAATTTTCTTTGAAATCTTGCATAGAAGAGAGAAATTTTGCTTGAAAAAGTATAATTTTGGAAGAGGAAAGAAGAGGGGTTTTCGGGTGTAACAAAGAAAGAAGGAAAAGACTTTTTAAAATTAAATGTTATGAAAGGGTAATTTTGTTATTTTGGGGTGTAACCAGGAATATACAGGGTGTAATTAGAAAAACTCAAATGGAGATCCTATTTTTTATATAAAAAAATACGAGATTCTAAAAAGAATTATAAATATTATATTCATTATCGAATAACTTAATTTACCTTAAAATAAATTAAATGTTTTTGTGGCAAGGAAAGTGTTTTTGTTTGAACAATAGTCAAAATTAGTTAAAAATATATTTTTGTCACCGAAGTGATTACTAGGCTGAGTCGCGGACTAGGTCGCTCTCTTTGAAACGTTTCGTGGCACTGTCCAAAATTGTGCAAGCATACTATCAACCACGACGTCCCCAGGATAAAACAGTCCAGCTACAACTGTATCAGAGTCCTATTGCACTATAGGATCTGTTCTAAAAATACACCTTCAAATATGGTGCTAAGATCACTCTAATATGGCATTGATACCACTCTATTATGGTATTGATACCACTCTTATATGGTACTAGGACCACTCTAATATGGCATTGATGCCACTCTATTATGGTATTGATACCACTTTTTTTTTTTGAAGGAAAGATACCACTCTTATATGGTACTAGAACACTCTAATATGGTGTTTCCACCACTCTAACCTCTAATTTCTCCAATGGCATAAAACATAAAAGGATGAATTATATTCTTAAGATCATTTTTATTTTCTGAAGCGACACTTTATCTCGAAAGGGACTGTGATCATAAGAATACTCTTATTTATGAAGGGACGAATTTTACCGAAGGGACTATGTTCTTAAGACAATTCTTAATTCTGAAGGGACATTTTAAACCAAATGACTATGGCCTTAAGAACACTCTTTAAATTTGAAGGGACGGAAAAAGAGTGGGAAGAAAAGAGTAGCTCATCAACACAAGCTAAAGGAGAGAGAAGAGAGAAAAGTTATTTGACAACTTAAGAGAACTTTTGGGGTGAGTAGAGGTGAGGAACAAGAGCTCTATTTATATGGAGTGGCATAGCCATGACTTTGGGTCGGGGGTTCAAATTTTTAAACTTTAATTAATAGTTATAATATATATATTAAAATATTTACAATGTACTCAAAAAATTATATACATACTTATTGTTCAATACACAATTTCGTCGTCAGAATCTTCTTTTTTTTTTAGTCAGGTAACCTAGTGGCTAGAATTCACTTTATAAGGTGAATAAGTGGGGCGTCCGGGGTTCGAACCCCAGCCCCTGCATATAATAATGCATTGTCCTACCAACTGAGCTATGCTCACGGGACAGTCGTCAGAATCTTTAATCTTCATGCATCAGTAAGGGTTGTCAGTTTTAAAATCTTAAATTTTGTCAATTTACCCTTGAGGAGAGAGAATTAATTTACTTTTTATTATTCATTACAGAAAAAATATGTAACATAATTAGAGGTATGTTGATAAAAGAATTATTACTAATGAAGTTACAAATTTGAAGGAAAACCTATAAAAAAAACGATAAAGAAAAATTTCAAGGAAAGCCAAAATATGTACTCCCTCCGGAATGCGCATACATGCTCTCCAACAATTTAATAGAATGTACGTACATGTTCTCCAACACCTAAGAAGTCGATGTGTGTTTGTCTTTTAAAAGTGAGTTCTACATTTTATATTTGAATAATAAATTTGAGTTTAAAAATCACGTTGGAGTCAAACACTATAAATCTTAACTTCAAGTTATAATTAATTTTAGAGGTAAAACAAATTCTATCAAAAAATATGTCAAAATCAATTTTAACATCTCTAAATGTGAAACAAAACATACAATCAATTTATATTCATTAAGCAAAAATAGCATTAGAGTAGCTATAATGTTTAGCATCGCTACAACAAGACAATATGTGCAGCATGTGCAGGGTAACCAAAATGGATTTAGTTTGAAGTAGACATAAATAAATTACTTCACTTGACATACTATGTAGCAAAAATAAGATAAAATCACTTGACATGTTAACATTGATATATTTCATAGTGGGTTCATAATACAAGTTGTACAAGAAATGGCTTTCGTTCATTCAAGAAGTGAAGACCATACCATAATTATAAGATTGTCAAGAAAATCTTGATGTGTTGATTAAGATTCAAATGAAGCACAAATCTTCTTCAAAATGTCAAATCTTTGCAACATGCTTAGTACCATGTTATTGCTGCTATTGTTGTTCCAATTCCAAAGAACAGATTCTCATAATGTTTACCAAATCTTTGATGATTTCATATCTTTGTAGTGTTTACCATGTTATTATTGAGTGATTTGATACAACTTCTTTCTTATTACCAATTCAAAGTTTAAACTACTATTGACAGGCTTTTGAATGTGGAGGCACATGACAAAGAACAAAGAAGAAAAAGGAGCAAGGTACCTTAAGTGTGTTGTTGTCTACGGTATGTGACCGTAGCCCACATCGGCTAGTGTATATGTGAATACATGATGTTTGTGTTATAAAAAGAATAGGTCTTCTTCAAACGAATTTAAGAAGTATAAAGAGTTTAGTTATTTTGCTCTTGCCTTAAAAAAAAAAAGGTATAAAGAGTTTAGCTATTTGTTTACGATGAACTCGTTGAATGGTTGTTAAATTACTTATTGTATGTAATAAGTAATTAGTTAATAATTCCGCGGGTTCATTCCCAACAATTAATTAATCTCTTGGTAGACACTGCACTTTAAGTTTAAAGATTTTTTTTCTCTAAAAAAGAAAGTTTTAAACTTTTTTTTGTCAAACAAGGCAATGCAATCTGAAATTGATGCTTTGTGTGAAAACAGAATTTGGTCCTTAGTTCCTCTGCCTAACGGAAAGAAACCAATTGGTTGTCGATGGGTTTTCAAAATTAAACGCAATTTTGACGGTAGCATCGAACGGTATAAGGCATGGTTAGTTGCTAAGGGATACACTCAAATTGAAGGGGTTGATTATTTTGATACATTTGCTCCTGTGGCTAAACTTGTCACAGTTAGAGTTTTACTCTCTATCGCTGCAGCAGAAAATTGGCCCCTTCACTAGTTGGATGTGAATAACGCCTTTTTACACGGTGATTTGCACAAGGATGTTTTTATGCAATTACCTCTGGGATTCCGTCACAAGGGGGAGCATATGGTTTGCAAATTACACAAGTCCTTATATGGCCTTAAACTAGCATCACGAAATTGGTATTCAAAATTCTCTCAGGTCCTTATTAATTTTGGTTTTAAACATAGTACAACAGACCCGTCTCTAAGATCCTATTGTCATCCCTACTTGGTTTGCAATAAATAAACACAGTTTTGAAAATGTTATTAATATTCCAGTGCTTTAAATTGTCCAAAAGATGTGAACCTCTCGACTTATAATTCAATCTACAATATTGAGTTCCTCAAAGCCTATAATCCGTAGGTATCTCAATTTTCACATTGATATCCTCCCTCTATTAGTTTGTTGTACAAGTACAAGATCAATGTGAGTTGCATCTGAATTATAAATGGCGTGTTAATGCGCGCCATTAATATCATAAACTATCATGCAAGTTGCATCTGATTTTTTTCTTCTCAAATGATAAAAAATTACATTGACCTCATTATTATTTTTTTTCTTAAAGAGAGAAAATTCATCTCATTTTATAACAAAACATAAATACAAGGTGGAATAAATCATAAATACATGGACCTTGTTATTGATGTTTGGCAAGTGATTCCTCCATATTTTTCTTGTTTTATATTATGTCATATTCATAGAGGACGTATCAAGTAAAATAAAGTCTATCAAAGACATATTCATCATCAACGAAGAGTTACAAAAAAAAATTGTGTTGGAAAATTTTGTAGGTTTGGTTTCTTCTTTTCACGTGTTTGCCCTATTTGGTTTTCAATTTTGTTGAAATAAACATAAGAAACGATGATTGGTACTGTTGACGGTGGCAACCTTCAAGGCACACCCAAGACCCTGCACCACAAAACAAAATAGCCAGACTATAGTAACAAAAAATTAAGGTTAAATGTTGTATTGGTTCTCCTATTTTATTTTATTTATAATTTTGATTTTTCTAATTCTGGTAATCGTTTTTTGAAATATCTAATATCTTTGCTACTTTTGTGTTTAGATCAGTTTACCTCTCATGCACATTTATTGATGATAAATAGAGAATTGTGGATTGAAACTCACCTCAAAATATCAAATATTTCATACACAAGATATTATTGTTTACATTTTTAAGATAACAAATATTTCATACACAAGATAAAGTAGAAGTCTTTTCGGTCATTTCACATGAATTAGAAAATTTAATTAATTTCGTATGGTAAAGATAATAATGAGTTGTTTTACAAATTTATTTTTTATTAATAATATGAGAAAGATAAATTAAATAAGTGAAAGAAGGGAGAATAATAAATAGCTATGAGTATAATAGAAGGAAAAAAT
>Ga0315914_1000588_pt1 | contig 47636 bp, 30 predicted proteins | sample MpolenodulesMG_FD_203920 | JGI IMG/M metagenome (GOLD analysis project Ga0315914, IMG submission 203920) | Medicago polymorpha root nodule microbial communities from Los Angeles, California, United States - elongated nodules | ecosystem: Host-associated > Plants > Roots > Nodule | place: USA...
TTATGGATGTATGTTGATCTTATGACATGTATACTTTGGTGATGTATGATTTATATCCGCTGCGACTGTTGAGAATTTTTATAAATGCATGTTGTATGATATTTGTTGAAGACGTGACGTCTATTTCTTGAATAAATGTATTATTCGCGTGTTTTATCGCTTTAATAGAAGTAGGGCATTTAACGAAACTTTAAAGAACAGTCGTATCAACTGTTCCAAAGGAAGAGCATTCACATGGTTTTGAAGGGACTTGTGACGGTTCCTAACCGTTGCAAATGACATATTTAATATTTTGAATTTATTATTCAACGACTGTTTAAACAGTCGCAAATGTTTATTTATTTATTTTTTTGAAAAAAGTCGCAAATTATTATTTATTTTTTAAATTGATATAACTTGATTTAAATTTTTATCTCTAGAATTTGAAGACAATCTCAAATAAATATATTAATAAAGACTTAAAATGCAAAAATATACATAAGTAAATCTCATTCATAAAGTACGTAGTTTAAATATTCAAAATATTGAAACACTAGTGGTTGAACATTCAAAACAACTGTATCAGAATTAGAATAAAATATCAAAACATTTCCTAGTGATGTTGCTTCAATGATCCTCAAGGCGGTAGCTAGACTCAGATGAATGTCTACCATCTTTTTTTCTTTCTAAATTTGTTGGCTGGAAGAAGAAGAAAAATAAATAAGAAAGTGATTAGTAAATTGAAACACAAAATATTGAATCTGAAAAAACATCAAAGTTGTCAAATATATCGATAAATGACACAATATTCAAGCACTTGTTTTGCTTAAAAAAAAAAAGCACAAGAGTTGTCAAGATACAAGTAAATTAGAAATAGTAGTTTAAGAAATCTACAAGCCCCTTAAAAGAGATGAGTGTGACATAATTAGCCAATTAAACCTTAAAAAGATTAAAAATTCCATCCAATTTGATTCTATGGAAGTTAGGAAACCCTTGCAAGGAAACTGCCATTAGAGATAGTGATGTACAAATAAATAGCATCAAATATGGGTAGCACATGTTCTGCTTGCAACAAATAGCCATGTACTTAATTTTGCAAGGCAACAACATACACAAAAAAGCCTAAGGAAATAGTGAAAGAAGTTAACCTGAAACATGAGATTGTTGCATATATCAACTTCTAAAAGTTCTTTTGCAGAAGGGCAAATTTTTTTTGCAATAGTTTTGTAAAAGTTGCCTCTTTTTCTCTAGAATTTTGCATTTGCATTAAGAAAGCAACTTGCACCTTCAAGATATCAACTTCTGAAGCCTTATCCTTAAGAGAATCAATCTCAGCTTGCATTTTCAACATTTTCTCATTAGCCTCGATGGAAGATGACACTGATCTAGTAGAGCGACTAGAGATTTGAGATGGTGTTATCCCAATCCCCATAGAACAGACATATCCATCATGTTCATTTCCAAACACTTTGACAAATGCTTCATTCTCACATTGATTGTTTTGCTTTTCAGCTTGCAATTGTTCCTGCATATACAATAGTTCATGAAACAACTAAATAAAACAGAACATCAACAAACTTTGACAGTGGTAATGTTTAGCGTTAGTGTGTGTGCTAGATATCTGGCCTCCCCTGGGGAATCTCATTTAAAAATTGTCAAAAGAGTTTTAAGGTGCTTGAGTAGTACTACTAATTTTAGATTGTGTTGTCCGAAGGGAAGTTCTTGTTGTTTAGTTGAGTTTTCAAATTTTGATTTTTGTCGGTTGCAAATCAGACCAAAAAAGCACTAGTGGTACATGTCACTTATTTGGAAACTAGTCTTGTGGCATAGCAAAAAGCAACATAGTGTTGCTATTTCTACCATGGAGGCTAAATATGTAGCAGCCGGTAGTTTTTGCTCATAAATTGTATGGCTCAAACAACAACTACTTGACTATGATTTTAAAACTAGGTTGTGTTCCAATTAATTGTGATAACACTAGTGCTATAAATCTCATCAAAAACTAGTTTTACATTCAAGAATAAAACATATTGAGATTCGACATCATTTCCTTAGGGATAATGTCGAAAAGAATGATGTGACTTTTGAGTATGTTGACATTAAGTGTGAACTTACTGATATTTTTACAAAATCACTTCCATCAGACTTTTTTCTCAAGATCCGTAAGGAGTTAGGTATCTTAGACACCTCTTGCTTTAAATAAGCAAGACCGTCTTGTTATTTATTACCTTCTATACATGGCCTTCCTAGCAATTTATTCATATCTTTGGGATGGTAAGATCTTTATTTATATATATACTTATGACTCCGTATAAGTTTTCTTCATGCATTTGTGCTATGTTTTGCTATATTTATTGGTGTCATTATGCATGCATATCTTCTTATTGTGCTTAACCTCGCATGCTTACTTGTATTAAATTGCGATTGCATATTTGTTTTCTCCTATCTTCCTTTATTTTGTAAAATATTGTTTACTATCTCTTTTTGAAGTTGTGAAAGGAGGAGTCATTGTCTTGATGAATACCTCTTTACCGAAGCTTTACCTTTGCTTACACTTTGCATATATAGCTATATTTTCTTGTATGTTGTTTGCTTGGTTTGGTTTCTTGTATGCTAAGTTTCAGGGGAAGCTAAGCCAACAACATCAACATTGGGTTGACATCATAAAAAAGGTGGAGAATGAAGTTTCCCTTAGTATAGTTCTAGTTTTGATGATATGTGATTAGGTTGCTAGAAAATTTGATGATGTTTATTATTTCTCCAACAATGATTAGAACATGTTAAAGCACATAACAATCCATGATCTTAGGGTTCCTCAAAGTGTCTTGTGTGCCAAGTTTCCTTTTGTGTGGAAAAATCCTTGTTTCTAGGATTTTGATTCGATTCAAAGAATCCTGAATTGTATCATTCCTATTCTCTTTTCTTGGCCATATTAGTTCATGATATTTTGATTCGATTCATATCTTCCTAATTCATATCATGCCTAATTCGATTCACAAATTGGTGAATCATATTAAGTTTTCTCTCTGCCTTATGTTTTGGCTTATTGAACCATATCAATGTCCTTTGAATCGTATCAATCTTCATCTGAGAGACTTTAATTCGATTAAGACAGTGGTTGATTTGTATCAATCTTCATAGCTCCAGATCTGTCCATTTACACATGTCTGATATGAATCAAACATTTCCTAATTTGATTCACCACGTTTTTTTCCTAAAATATTGCACTTACCTACCACTCATTCCTATATATAGATATACCCTCACAACCCCCAAACTATTGAATCAATTGCAACTATCATTCTAGAGTCTTCAAACCTCTCTCTCCACTTGTTCTTCACATTAAACACTTTTTCCAAGAATCTTCGTGGTCTTTGAGTTATAGATTGCTAGAGTGCTATAAGGATTGTAGATTGGTTTCTCTCAAGGAACTTGATTGGAATCAATGGTCCAAAAGGAAATGAGTGATTTCTTTCCACCTCCAAGGGAATTGAGGGTTCTTTCTAATCTTTTCAACTTCAAGGGGATCCAAGCTCCAAACATAGTAAAGAAAAGTTCGAGGTGAAGAGCTTCAAGGATTGCATGAAAGTTTGAGTTACGAAGACTTACAGAATCACCAATTTTAAGTGTTACTTGAAGATTGGGGGGTTGTGGTTGCTTATGATTGAAGATTAGGGTTATCAAAGGAATTCTTTGTAGTCATAACAACTATAATCAAAATTCAATAATAGTGGAAGTCCTTGATAAATTAATATTTTATCAAGAAGAGCAAATGTACCACAATGCGAGGAAGAAAGGGGGGACTACTATAACAATTTTAGTGTTCTTCTTTTCCCTTTCCTCTTTGATTTTGCTTTATTACTTGTATATGAGTTTTAATGTTTTAGGCTATTTGATTTGATTGTGATTAGTTTTCATACTTAACCTAATCTTGATTCATTGAATTAAGATTCTTTTCAAATTCAATTTAATCACAATTAAACTTCAATTAAGTTTCAAATCATTAAACTCATGCATGTGTTAAAACAGTGTGTTAGGGAGTGTGTCCCTAGCATTTATCTAATAAATTTGTTCGTGCAAATCCGACAAACATTGTCGTATTTCAGCATTTTCCTTATTTTACACATACATGAGTTTAAAGGTCGATAAATAAAAATTGTTTGGTGCAAGAGAAGCAAAAAGTGATTGTTTTTCCATCTTGGTCTGCCAGCCAGCCAGCCACTGCTCACTGCCACTCAACAATACAAACCAAGAATCAGAGACACTCAATTTTGATTTTAAGGTTTGTACCATCAACACTTCTGATCGAAAATTGTCCGACACATATGATTACAATCAATTATGTCATTTTATTAAATTATTATCGTTGACAACGACGGTGCTTCATAGATTTTAAGTAACTTTAGTTTTCACTTCCCCTTCACTCCTTCATTCATTTTAAGTTAGGATTATTGGAAATTGAATAGTTTAATTTCTGCATTTATCACTGAAACTTAGAATTCACAACTTGATTTTTGTTTTTTGTATTATAGGTTATGTTTGGTTTAATGTATCAATGATTTAGTTAGGGGTTTGATTTATGATAGAAAATTATGGCATTGTTTAATTCATGTAGTCGACTCTAGTATATATATAAGGTTTTTTTTTTTGTAGTTGTTGAACGTATCAAAAGTGTCGTTGATAATAACATTTGGATTTAAATGTTTGTTTGCTAATGTATTGACCTTTCGTGTTTTGATTTTAGATTTTGTGTATGTTTTTGAATTCATTGAAGATTTCTTGCTGGCTATTGCTCTTGAATGAAAACAACAAGATTTGTTGGAGATGAAAGTTGTGATTCATTGGCATAGATGAAGACAGTGAAATTTTGGCGTCTAAGCATGGGCGATATGGAGATATTGCTTGGATCTCCAGTTCCACACCGTCCTCAGATGAAGAAGAAGCCAATGCGGATTGTTGTTCTGGTTTCATTTATAATCATGTTTCTAACTTGTGCTTATCTCTACCGGCTGCAAAACACTACAACTTGTAACATGTTCTATTCTAAATGGTGCATAGACATAGATATTTCTTTTCTGGCCGTTTCTCATATTCCTGTAAGTGTTTACATAGAGAGAGGGATTACATTAGATATGCCACAAAATCCAAAAATCGCCTTCATGTTTTTGACTCCTGGTTCTTTACCATTTGAGAAATTGTGGGATAATTTCTTCCAAGTAAGGATTGTTTGTTACCTATCTAATCTATTTTGTATTTTATTTATTATTATCATCATTATTTTGAATTCAATGTTTGAACTATGTAATGTTAATTTGCATGAAGAGAGTAAGAAGCAACGACCAGCTTCTGAATTATTAATGCTTCTTTCTTTTCTGGTAGGGTCATGAAGGGAAATTCTCTGTTTATGTGCATGGTTCTAAGACTAAACCAGTTCACGTGAGCCGGTATTTTGTTAATCGGGATATACGCAGTGAACAGGTGCACAACCTTCTTTGGATTTATTGACTTAGGGTAACCTGATGGTGTAACTATTTGATAAACTTCATAAACAGATTTTGTTATAATTAATATTTGAATGTACTTTTAAGTTCGGTTATTTGTTTTGAAAGTAGCAATTGTGGTAGCAAGTGTAAGTTATTGATTGTTTTCTAAGTAGAAATTTTGAGAGTGAGACTAATTAGTTGCACTGTTGCAGCTGGTATGGGGTAAAATGTCCTTAGTTGAAGCAGAGCGACGACTGCTGGCAAATGCGCTGCAAGATCCTAATAACCAGCACTTTGTTTTACTTTCTGATAGGTAATTTGCTTAGTTTTTTTAATAATGTATTATTATGTTTTAATTTCTGATCTTTTTGCATTGGCTTTGCAGCTGTGTGCCGCTGTATAATTTCAACTATATTTTCGATTATCTGATGTATACAGATATCAGCTTTGTCGACAGTTATGACATGCTCCCTCCAAATAGAGTTGGTTGACATGTTCTTTTATGGTGTCCTTGATTAATGAGCCCTTCACTTTTCCATTTTAGCTTTAGGGATCCTGGTCCTGTTGGCAATGGCAGGTATTCGGAACACATGCTACCTGAAGTTGAAATTAAGAATTTTAGAATGGGTACACAGGTAAATTTTTTCTTAAATCTTGTTGCTGCTTACTCAATAATTTGTTTTTACTATTAAATATTTAAGTTGGGTCCCAGGGCCTCACAGAGGTCAGGGCATGCCTAAAAGTTCATAGAATGTTGACTGCTTGCTCCATAATTTGAATATAAGCTTTTCCTGTTTTTATTACATGGGGACCAAATCCCTGAAAATTAAGAAGCGGAGAGTAAAATTGTGATTTTAAAAATAGGGCGATCAAAATTGTATTTAAGTCTATATTATTAAATGTAGTTCTCAATTAAACATTCCATCACATTGTTAAATTCTTTATGCAGTGGTTCTCTTTGAAGCGGCAGCACGCTGTTAAAGTTATGGCTGACCACCTTCATTACTCAAAATTTCAGGCTCAGTGTGAGGTATAGTTTTTATATGTAAACCTGGTTAATTTGTTCAATTATTAATATGAACATTCTTGACGCTACAGTCCAGTGCGGATGGGAAGAATTGCATTCTAGATGAGCATTACCTACCGACTTTCTTCACGGTGAGAATTTTGTTCGTGTTACAAGTATGTTTAACATTTTTAAAGTGTCAGCTAATTGACTAATATTTCTGTTATAGATTGTCGATCCTGGTGGAATTGCAAAATGGTCAGTAACTTATGTTGACTGGTCTGAGCAAAAAGGGCATCCCAAATCATACAGGACTCGGGATATTACATATGAACTTTTGATGAATATTAAGGTATAGTGCTACTGCTGCAATTATAACTTCTACAGAATCTTTTTGTATTTTTTATTATTGGAAGAATCTAGTCTACTACATATGTTGCCTGTATTATTAGATTCTTTACTGCTTGAATTAACACCTTCATGTGGATATTCATGTTAACTTCGGTATTTTTGCAGTCAATCAATGAAAGCGTGCATGTCACCAGTGACGAGAAGGTATGTTGAGAGCTCCCTTGATCCTGATTTATCGATAATACTTTAAGCGACTTCACAATTTTCATTTGTTTCTTACAGAAAGAAGTACAAAGATGGCCTTGTTTTTGGAATGGATTTCGGAAGCCGTGCTACCTATTTGCTAGGAAATTCAGTCCTGAAACAGAGGAGAATTTGTTGAAGCTTTTTTCCAATTATTCATCTTCATGAGCTGGCTAATTTTCCTACAAATGAACGGACCATACAAAAATAAAAGAGAAGGAAATTTTCTTAAGCTTAATGAACAGACCTACAAGACTTCTGTTTGAAACTGTGTAAACCAGTTCCTCAAGTAGATGTTTTTTTAATTATTTTAATTATTTATCATTTAATATATTGAGTTTTTAATTGCTTAAGTTCATAGAAATTGTGTTTATGTGACAACAGTTGCTCAATAGCTACCTTCGTCGTAAATATTAGAGTATAAATTTTGCTTTGTGAAACATAGAAACGACACTGATGCGTCGACACTGATAATAATTTGAGAAAAAGAAATAGTTGAATAGAAGTACATGTGTCGGTGTATGTAAGACATCAAACACGTTTTCAATGTGAAGTGTTGGGGCTACATAGATTTTGCTAAAGGGCTTGATCTAGCATTAATATTCATAAACTTAAATTTAGTCAACTAGTTTTAGGATTTGAGTTCTGAATGCATCCATGATAATCATTAGCTACTAAGTTCACAATGAATACTTTGAAGTAAATAAAGCTATTACCTTGGTCATATCCCACATTGTAACTCTGGCAAGCTAATAACCCAATAACAGAAAGATCAATACCAATATCACTGATTGGACCTACACTTATACAAAACAAATGATCCCCCATTTGTTGAAATTTTTTTAGTTAGTCTAACACTAAGTCTACTCCACCAGCAAAGTGGAATGTAACCACTGGTAACCCTATCAGGTCCCTACTTATACTCCCAAAGTAACAAAGTAACCCTGGAAAATTTCGAATTGTAATTTCTCGAAACGATCCTTGAAATAGGTTTTGAACTTCTCTGCGTAGTAATTTATATACATCATGAACTAAATAGGTTAGTGTACTCCCTGTGTCAATGATAACTCCACTTGTGCCATTCTCTTTGATCTCAAAAGTTCTTGGATCTATGTCAAGACTCTTTTCTCCTATACTTATGCCTTCAATGGTTACATAGTTAAAACCATGATGAACTTCAAAGGGTGTAGTATATCCTTCAAGATTTGCTCCTTCACTTAATATCAATCAGTTCTGATTATAATACTTGTCAGTTAAGCTACCTATGCAGTAAGAACATATTTTTACCTGTTTAGTCCTAACCCTAGTATTCCATTGTATCCAGGATCAGGATTGTTTATAATGTTATAAGCACAACCGAATTCTATGTTGGGTACACGAGTGATACTTTCGTCACATGTCTCAAAGACTAGCATGTCCATGCCAAGTGTTTCTGATGAGGATGAATTAATTGTTTGTGTAAGTGATGTTGCATGTCAACCGATCGATGAGGCCACATTCACACAGTCGTTGAACTAACTGGCTTCTTTGCATGATAGTGAATAGGTTGACGTCTTTTAAGGATCGAAAATATGATCTTGTTACTAGCGGTGTCTGCGATGAGTAAATGTGGGATAGGGGATTTGCTACTATGGTTCTACCTGTTATTGAGGGAGAAATATTAGCCCTATAATCATTAGATACCAATGAACCTTCAATCCTTGCTTGCAAGTAGGATAATCATGTAACCATGTGTTCGATTCGATATCAATTTTCATTCAGTCATTTGGATGGTAAACAGAATCGCAACCCTAAGAAACATCTTTCTTTTGGGCACTTAGAAAAATTATATAATTTTATAAAACATATATTTTGAACTTAGAATGATAGTGTTAATCCGATGAACATGGTTGATATAATTATTGGTTGTTTTGTTTGGGTTTTATAAGATAAAACTTAATTTAATTGAATAAAGCATTTTCATTGATTTATTTATCTTCTTAAAAACCGTATCAAACTTGCTAAGAAAAAACTTTCTGGAACTCTTTAGTTTGACCCCCATTGTCCAAGATATATAATTATAGCTAATATAATATACTCCCCAGTCTCATAGCGTCATATATGCATTTTTCTTAGTCTCAGAAATAATTGTCACTTTAGAATAATTTAAAATGTATTTTCAACATTTATTATTTTTTTCACTAACATACTCTTTTCTATTGAATTTCACTTCACTTGACTATATTTCATTAACTGCAATTAATAATTTGTACAAGAGTTTTCTGGGAGACTTGGCTCGACTTTTCACCATGATCAGCCCTAAATATTTCCACATAAAGGTTAGTTTAGGGCGTAAAGCAAAAATAGTAAGGGGGGTTGCACCCTTTAACCAAATAATCCTTGCATGAAGATTATGCTCGCATGCTTCAGATCCATGCAAGATATTCATCATCAAGAATGGTGATTGTAAAACTACCACCTTTAAGGGTCGGTTGAGGAAGCTGCGATGAAGGAATGTCACAAAGATTGGTTAGGGCTTGAGCAATTGTCATTGCTTGATTTTGGATTGCTTGAGGTGTTTTTTTTATTTTATATTGAGGATTAGAGCTTGTTGTTGTTTCTTGAAGACAAATCCATGTGATAATTGTTGAGGGATTTGTGGTTTTAGGTTAGGATTTTTTTTTTTGTATATGGTACTGTTTTTGGTTGATTCTTTGTGAGATTTGTTGATATGTTGGGTTCTTGAAGGCAAGACCATGGTAATAACATAGTATGCATGATGATCAGAGAAGAAAAGGCAATGGCGGTGGTGGGTGTTGAGGTTGCCTAGTAAGGAAAAAAGCTAGTTTGCGGTGGCATATGAATAGTGTTTTCTCGCTAAAAATTTCGCCAAAGAACATGGTCATTTTCACTCTCAAATTAGAATAATTTGATGTTACAGATTTTAAAATTCAAGTAACCCCTGTCTGCAGTGTGATCATTTGCATAATTGAGCCAAAAGAAATTGTAAAATATAGTCCACATGAGCATATTTCAGTTGACATGATCATTAGATATGTATGGGCTGAGGTTCAAATCCTAAATTTCCATTTATTCACCTTAAGATGAATTTTTAGCCAATTTTTTTTTTATTAAATATAAGTATATACAATGTTTAATAAAGTTAATGCTTTTTTTTTTTGTCAAAAAACAAGTTAATGTTATTTTAGGAAAAATAAAGTTAGTGGTTATTCGGTCAAAAAGTAACGTTAGTATTTATATTTTTTTTTTTGTGATGTTCGAGATTCGAGCCTCAGACCTTATATATATTATGCATTATCCATACCAACTGTTTTAAGCTCACGGAGATGGAAATAGTATTTATATTTATTTAATAGTAGTGTTTGAGTCAATTTTATAATTAACAAATATCATTATACAATAATAAATTAGGTAAATTTTAATGACAAAGAGAATGTTGAAATTTAACAAAATAAAATAATATTTAACATATTTGATTTAATAAATATTACCTTTAAATTTTTTGGTCGGACTGCTTTTTATTAGTATTGAATATGGAATCTGATAATTTTTCTACCAGATTAACTTTTTCTATCAATATTGAATAAATTAGTTAATTACTTTGTATTAATATTTGATATAAAATTTTAATAAAAATAAAATATGATAGTATATTTTATTTTTTTAACAAAAGGAAAAATATATTAAATAAAAAGAAAGAGATACAAAGGCAGTGGGCATTAGACATGTTCCAAGCACAACTTAAATGAGAATACATTGTGATAAATCAGATCAAGTGGACCAACCCTAATCTATCATAACAAAATTTAATAATCAAGGACGCAACCCAGCATACATGCGTACAAGCGCAAGACCAAGTTACAAAAAATACGAAGAGTGAACACCTGCAAATAACAATTAGGGTTTAAATCTGACGAATGAATGATTGCAAACACAATATCAAAATCCAAGTGCCAACAACTCTTTAAACAAAGAAGCAAGCATACAAGTTTTTTCGAGCATGAAGCACCAGAGTTTAGGCAGACATGACGCCTTGAAACGTGTCGATCTCAACAGAACTGGAAGATTAAAGAGTGAGAAGTTAAACCACCAAACACAATAGATTTCAGAACAAAAGAAACACATAAATAATCAGGAAAATACAAAAACAAACACAAGAGCACGAAAACAAACTGCCTCCACCACAATAGTAAGAACATGCAACAACAACAAATTGCACATACAATCCGACGACAACAAGAACAAAAGAATCTGATAGTATCTCTTGAGATATATATGTAATGAATTGCCTAACATATTTAAAAAAAAATCGAGGAAGGGAAAATTTTGTTAGTAAAATTATCTATGACATAGTATTTATAATATAATACTTCTAATAATGATATGTATATTTAATAAATTGTAAAGACGATTTTTTTTTTTAACCATTCAGTTTTATAAGAATGAGGCTCTGGTAATTCGAAGTTTGTTCGGAAGATAAGTAAAGTCTGACTAAGAAATGTTCTATGTAGGAATCAAACTCAATTTCTTATAAGAATAATGCTAAATGGTACGGATATGGTGCATACGAAATTTCACGGATGAACAATAACTGGATTTTTTCCGTTTTCTTTGCATAGTAAAAGCACTAATTCAACACTGATTTGATTTCTCCTGTGTACCATATAATACCTACTTTGTCGGTTTCTAAGAAATAAATATGATCTCCTAAGACCTTTTATTGCAAATCAAGTGGCCTTTATCGTCCATGGTATGAGAGATGATCACTATATAATTTATTCAAGGGACATGATCACTATTATTATTATTATTTCTACAAAAGGGTGCTGTATTTTTGTTATTATTTTTAATCTAGTTTTAGTATTTGTTTAGTTTCTACAAAAGGGTGCTGTTGATGGTGGTGTCACAACGGTGCAACGATCAATTCTTCAGGTTTTTTGGTTTGCAACTGTTTGGGAAATTTGAAAAGAAAGAAATAACAGGCTTTTCAATGGTAAGACATGCTCAATTATGCAGGTGCTTGATAAAATTAAGGCGCTGACTTTCATGTGGCTGAAGGCGAAGTTTCCTTTCTTCCCTTCAACTATCATGGCTGGTTGCTTAGTCCTTTCACTATTTTGGGCATAGGTTAAATTGTATTTGCTTTCTGTAGTTTCAGTTTTTTTGCTTTCCCATGCTGATATTTGTTTCGACTTTGGTGTTTTTCCTTGGCATACCTTATGCTAGGGAGGACCTTTTGATGTGGTAATATAATTCATTTTAGCCTCTTAAAAAAAAAGTATTTGTTTAGTTTAATCTCCCAATTTTTTTAGTAAAATAAATGAGAAGATATGTTGTTTGTATAGGAAGTTCATCAAATTTCGTAAAACAGAATACCTTACCATTTAGCACCTCTCTTTTTTATAAACAATTCGTCCTTTGATAGAGCTCATTAACAATTTAAGCTCAATTTCATGTTCAATTAATCGTAAAGAGATCATTTTGTAACATTTAAGCATAAAATTAATATTTTATTTAATTGTAATTCTAAAGTCAATTTCTTTGATTTCCGAAGGCTAACATTTTTAAAAGTAAGACTAGACTTGAAAGAGAAAAAAAAACTAATAATCTAACTTATAGTATATGATCATACAATAGATATAAGTTAACTTATTAGTTTTTAGTGTTTAACAAATTTGCGGTTTAACTAACTTATAAATATGAAATGACATAAAAGTTTTCTTAAAAAAATGAACATTTATTTTTTCAATTAAGATTTAGTGGATAAAACCGAGATAAACAATGACTATCTAAACTGCTATAAGCTAGTAGAAATAAGTTATAATCTCATGAGAAAATTGTTGAACTAAAATGGATTTTGTACAATGTCTCTGAAGTTTTGATGATAACAAAGTATAAAAGAACAGTTGTACATGCTAATATATGTTTAAATATGCACGACCATAGATTAAAATTCAAAGTGTTAAATAAAGTTTTGGTTATGAAAGATCAAGATTCTAAACGTATAGAGTATCTGAAACTTTGAATGATTGAAGACTCTTGAGACTTTCAGACTCTGAAGGACACGTCGACGTTAGTTGAGTCTGAATGGGTTTCTCGTCTTCTGAAGAAATATGAGACTGTGATAGTGCAGTTTATTTTCTTCTGACCACATGCAGAAACAAACAAAGAAATTCAAAGACAAAGCGAATGAAACTAATAACTTCAATTGGCGCAAAGGAATTTCAAACGACCTTTTAAAATAATCAACTTTGTTCGACCATGTGCACTATTCACACAATAGACTTTGAACATAAAGTTTTTTTTTTAATTATATTCTATAAAGATAAAAAAAAATTGATTACAAAACTTTATGTTCAAAGTCTATTGTGTGAAAAGTGCACATGGTCGAACAAAGTTAATATATTATATAAAGATAAATGTTAACATTTAAAATATCAACTATTTATAATTTTTACTAATAGATAAATAAAGACAAAAATTGTCCATTAACATATGTGAAAACAATCAATTAAGTCAAATTATTCTGAAAACGAAGTGTGTATATATTTTACTCTTAAACTTATATATTTTGGTCAAAAATAAAATTTATTATTTATTTATTATTAAAATTGTTAAAAAAAAGTTGGGTGCAAAAAGTGATTTTATTATAAAAAAAACAAAAAAGTGACTGTTTCGTTCTTCATATCTGGTCTGCCAGACAGCCACTGCCACTAAACTTCCAACCCTTTTTTCTGTTTTTAAAGAGAGACACAGCAAAAAAACCAAACCAAACTTAAAAAACACACACACACGCATCGCATTAACAAAACGTTTCGTTTTCATTAAGAAATCAAAATCAAATCACCAAACCAAACCCACTCTCTCCCCCCAACAATACCAAAAACTTCATAAAGCAGAAACAGAGTCTCTCTCTCTCTCTCGCGGCACTCTCTTCGGAAATATACAATGTATGTTGATTTTTGATTCTGTTTATTTATATGTTACGTTGAAATGTTGATGAATTTTTTGTACTGTTTCACGTTTTCTCTAATTTCTTAATGTTGTTCTTAATGTCTGATTTCTTATTTGTTTATGATTTATCTCTCTGAACATTGAACATGTATTTTTTATTCATTTACCAATTTTTAAATTATTTGTTTAAATTTTAATCAAGTGTCTCTTTCGTAATTAATAGGTTTTTCATCGTTGCATTTGATTTTAAATTTTAAGTAGCATCACTGTCCCTTTCACTCTCCTTTATGTATTTTCAGTTAGGATTATTTACTTTAATATTTTAATTGATAAATCAATAGTTTAATTTTTCATACTATAAATCATGTTTGGTTAGAGACTTGATTCATGAAAGATAATTACGGCTTCCTTTAATTCATGTAGTCGTAAGATTTTACGTTTTTGTTGTTGAATGTATCCAATAAAGCACAGAAAGAAACGTACACCATACACTTTGACCCATAATAATCAGAGAAAATGACATAACGCAATGTAATCATAATGTAGTAGTGTCTTGTCAAACACGATACGTATCCGACACTAGGACATACCTAGTCCAAGGAGTGTCTGTGCACTTTATAGAGTGTATCGAATATGTTTCTACTAACATTTTGAATTATTGTTGTTAGTGTTAATGCTTCTTTCTTCCTCTTTTTCCGATAGCTTTTAAATTGCGATTACGTTACACTTCAAACTTTTAAGTTGTGTTAAATACGGATAAATGCAGTCGACGTGGCCGCAATTTAAGTGGTTGTTTGCTAATGTATAGACCTTTCGTGTTTTGATTTCAGATTTTGTTTAGGCTTTTGAGTCCATCGAAGATTTCTTGCTGCTATTGCTCTTGATTTCTTGTGATTTGAATCTGTGGTATATGCTGGATATTCATGAAAAGAAGATTTGTTAGAGGTGAAAGCTGTGATTCATTAAGATAGATGAAGACAGCGAAATTTTGGCGTTTAAGCATGGGTGATATGCAGATCTTGCCCGGATCTAGATACCGTCCTCCGATGAAGAAGCCAATATGGATTGTTGTTCTGGTTTCAGTTGTTGCCGTATTTCTAACTTGTGCTTATCTCTTCCGGCCGCAAAACAGTACAGCTTGTAACATGTTCTCTTCTAGAGGGTGCAATACTTTTTCTGATTGGCTTCCTCCTATTCCTTCAAGGGATTACACAGATGAGGAAATTGCAGCACATGTGGTTTTTAGAGATATTTTGAACTCCCCAGTGGTTATGCCACAAAATCCAAAAGTTGCCTTCATGTTTTTGACTCCTGGTTCTCTACCATTTGAAAAATTGTGGGATAACTTCTTCCAAGTAAGGATTGTTACCTATCTATTTTGTGTTTTATTTATTATTATTTAATTATATTATATGTGATGCATTGTATTAGTTTGCAACTTTGCATTTACATATTTTGTTTTTGTCGGTGTTGTCAACTGTGGATTGCTGAAAATCGAGATTTGTTCAAATTCCACCATGCTATAGCCTCTATTTGAGAACACTTTATACTAAATAGGGTATTGCGGAACAAAAGCAATTTGTTTAAATTCCACTATACTAGTATTGCGCTGCTAGTTGACAACACTGATTTTCATCAATAATCTCTTATACAAACAGATGTTTGAGCAAGTGTAGCATTGAAATTCTGAGTTTGGATAAGGATTGATGGGTGACTTAGACGTGATTAAGGATGTGCAACTTCTAGTGTCTACGTACCAATTAATTATATATCATCTTTTTAGGGATAACGGGGTCTGTGTATGATACTTGATACTTCTAAAACTTATGATCCTCTAAGAATATAGGACATTTAATAATTAGTTGATATCTTCTTGTATTGTCGACTTAGATCAGTTAGAAAAACACCGTGTCTTAGGAATGAATATGTTTCTCGTCTTTCATTTTCTCTATCACCCTCTAGGGAATTGTGGAAAATGGAATTGATTTATGACTGAACTTGATTGCAAGTCCATTTGAAAGCAATTGATAATTGGTAGATACTGCGACTTATTCCAAAATTACTCACAATCCCAATCCTCGTCCTTGTTGGATAAGAGGTGTTCTTTGAAACTGTTGTGGCAAAGATGTTGTGCCTTAAATTATAGTACTATTCAATTCAATATTTGAACCTTATAATGTTAATCTGCATGAAGAGCGTAAGAGGTAACATGTTTTACTCGTAAATAAGTAAATTCATGATAAATGTAGAACAGACTTGATTTGATATGTGATTTCATTGGTTTGTTTTCTAACTTAGCTTCTGAGTTATTAATGCTTCCTTCTTTTCTGGTAGGGTCATGAGGGGAAGTTCTCCGTTTATGTGCATGCATCTCAGACTAAACCAGTTCACGTGAGCCGGTATTTTGTTAATCGGGATATACGCAGTGACCAGGTGCACAACTTGTCTTCTAATTGTCCTGTTTACTAGTCATCTTTCAAATGTATCTTGTCACATATTTATATTCTCTTTATTTCCACACCTTTAAACGTTTGTTGCATCTTATTAGCTTTTGTTAAAGTTATATGAACTTATGATCAAAATCCACATCCTACTTTAGAGAAAAGAAATATACAGGAAACTAAAACCTTCTTTGGATTTATTGACTTAGGGATAACCTGATGGTGTAACTATTTGATACAATTCATATACATATCTTGTTTTAATGAATATTTGAATGTATTTTAAAGTTCAGCTATTTCTTTTGAACGTAGCAATTGTGGTAGCAAGTGTAAGTTAGTGATTGTTTTCGTAGTAGAAGCTTTGAGAGTGAGACTAGTGAGTTGCATTGTGCAGGTGATATGGGGTAAAATGTCCATGGTTGAAGCAGAAAGACGACTGCTGGCAAATGCGCTACAAGATCCTAATAACCAGCACTTCGTTTTACTTTCTGATAGGTAATTTGCTTAGTTTTTTTTTCTTTCCATAATTTATTAACTAATTTTTATTTCTGATCTTTTTACATTGGCTTTGCAGCTGTGTGCCGCTATATAATTTCGACTATATTTTCGATTATCTGATGTATACAAATATCAGCTTTGTTGACTGGTATGACATGCTCCCTCCCTATAGAGTTGGTTGATATCTTCTCTTACGCTGTCCTTGATTAATGAACTCTTTACTTCTCCATTTTAGCTTTTGGGATCCTGGTCCAGTTGGCAATAGTGGCAGGTATTCAGAACGCATGTTACCTGAAGTTGAAATGAAGGATTTTAGAAAGGGTGCTCAGGTACATTTTTGCTTAAATCTTCTTGTTGCTGCTTGCTCAATAATTTGTTTTTATCAATAAAAGTTTAGGTGAGTCCGGTCCTGTGGGGCTCACCAGGGTAGGCCTCAATTAAACATGTCATCACATTGTTAAATTCTTTATGCAGTGGTTCTCTTTGAAGCGGAAGCACGCTCTTATAGTTATGGCTGACCACGTGTATTACTCCAAATTTCAGGCTCACTGTGAGGTGCAGTTTTTATATATGTTGTCGTCATTAAAATTTATAGCAAATTTCTTTTATTTATAAAGAATTATATTCATCAGATAAACTATTTCTATTTTTTTACTGCAATTAAAAATATTCTATTGGAAAGCCATGAATTCTGGCTGACCTTTTGTGCCTTAAGGAAATCCATTTTTTAGATATTGTTTGGATATACAACTTAAATTAAGTGTTTGTTTATAAGCTATTTTAAAGAGTTTATTGAAGTAAGCTGAATTAAGCTGAATATCAAAACTTGCATCAGATGTACTTGTATTGATATTCATAATGTTAAATCCCTGATATGCTCCTGTGTTCAAACTAGAAAAGTCAAATGTCTATGGAAGAGTGTAATTAATAATCTATAAACCTGGTTAATTTGTTCAGTTATTAATATGAATATTCTTGACGTTGCAGCCTGGTGTGGATGGGAAGAATTGCATTCCAGATGAGCATTACTTACCGACCTTCTTCACGGTTAGAATTTTGTTTTCATTACAAGTATGTTCAAACAGTTTTAAACTGTCAGCTAAGTGATTAATATTTCTGTTATAGATTGTCGATCCTGGTGGAATTGCAAACTGGTCAGTAACTCATGTTGACTGGTCAGAGCAGAAGTGGCACCCCAAATCATATAGGGCGCAGGATATTACGTATGAGCTTTTGAAGAATATTACGGTATAGTGTTACTACTGTTACTATAACTTCTACAGTAAAACCTTATGCATTTTTTATATTACCGGAAGAATCTACCAAATATGTAGCTACTTCTGTTGATTGTGTGTGGAAAGTTTGAATATATGATTTATCTTGCATTATTTATGAAACTGTGGTTAGAGTGTAAGAATTGTCACTTAAGCTTTCATCTTTTGATTCTTTGTATCTAATTTCACTGTCTTATGTAGTTATTCATTTTCTGCATTGTTGGAAATAAATTGAGGATTAAATTCTTTACTTGTTGAATACCTTTTCATATTATTTTGAAGTTAAGCTCATGGATATTCATGTTAACTTTGTTACATTTGCAGTCCATTGACGAAAGCGTGCACGTTACCAGTGACGAGAAGGTATGCATGCATAGAGCTCTCTTGATCCCTCATTTATCGAGAATATATTAAGTGACTTAACAATTTTCATTTGTTTCTACAGAAAGAAGTGCAAAGATGGCCTTGCTTATGGAATGGAATTCAAAAGCCGTGTTACCTATTCGCTAGGAAATTCAGTCCTGATACAGAGGACAATTTATTGAAGCTCTTCTCCAATTATACATCCGCCTGAGCCAGCAAATTTTTCTATCAATTCTTTGGTCGGATCCGAAGTTGATTTTGGCCGTCCTCTTGGTTAAGAGTTGTACATTGTAGCTGTATTGAATTGATCACATGATAGCTGTTGATAATTGGTGCAAATTAAAGTACTGGCAATGCGGTTAGGGTGGTCGATTGGAAGCTAATGATTTTACTGTTACTTCCTTGGTAATTGATAGCTTGAATATTTTCCCCCCTTCCATTTTGGCTTGGTAAAGTTTTGCAATTGCATAACAAATTTTGGTGGGGAGGGGGGGATGGTACTCATTTTCTGATAGGTCCTTTGTATACTTTCAAAGTGAATAGCTGAAATACAAATATTGTTGGGTCAGTTCCTTGATGCTATATTGGTGGCCTCTTGTTCGGAATTTTAAATACGGCGAAGGCTACCGCGGATCATCTACACCGTCATAGGTGGTCCATCGTGTACCACCTTTGTTTACCGTTGCGCTTATCTAATCTTAACTTTCATATTTTACACCCTTCACACTAAATTATTTCTCCAAATCTCCTTAAACCCTTCTTCAAGCATGTCTTTTACTTCACCTTCGACCTATATCCTTCATTACTGTGTCATTGGCTCCTGTACCTTCTACCTCACTAATACACTTGACCATTGAAAAATAGTGTGAAATAGGGGTGGCAAACCGGGTCAACCCATCTATAGCAGGGTGGGGTGGGCACACTTTAGTCGTGTTAAAAACTTCTATTCGTTGCGACTAAAATAACAGGTAAAATTGTTTTGCCACCTCTAATTTGAATTGCCTGATTTATAAATCCAGACCCTCAATAGTTTCAATGATATAATGACGGATAAAGTTCTCTAACCCTGAAATGAGAGAATGTGTAATAGGAAAGTGGTAAAGACAAAAAGGTAGAGGGTAGTTCCTTCTCTAAAGTTAGACAATCCCAACCCTAAAATGAACTTCTAGGTTTTGTTTGCGAGTTTGGATGGGAAGACTTGGAAAAAAAAGGAATGAGCAAGTGGAAGAAATAGAGGAAAATGGGAGAGAGCTTTGGCGGATTAACTTTTCTTGATAATATTAAGGGTTAATAGTGTTTTACCCCCCTGTAATATAGGGTACTTTTGATTTTGACCCTTGTAAATTTTTTTTTTGGATTGGTCCTTGTAAAATAAAGATTCTTCAGAAACCCCCCGAGCCATGTGACTAAGCAGAATCTCTTACATGGCGCTGACGTGGCACATGACCGTATATTATTAACTTTTTCATTTTTTTTCATGCTTCCACGTGTATAATTCATTTCCATGTAATTATGTGATTAAAAAAAAAATAAAAAACACAAAAAACAAAAATAAAATAAAAATCAGATTCCTCATCTTCTTCCTTCTCCTTTTAGATGTTCTTCATCAAGTTTCATCTCCTTCATCACCTTCAAACCCAAAAAATCCATAAATTCTAAACACTCTACAAAATCTAGTTTTTTTTTCCATCAAACTAACCAAAAATCATCTAATTGTCATCCATCCTCTTCAAAAAAATTCTCATCAAATGAACTTGAAATAATCAAATTAACATCCACCCAAAATCTTGAATAGTATCCAATTAAACTTCAAATGAAAATCATCAAATTCACATCCACTAAAAAATACAGCCACCCTCAAAACAGCAAATCAAAAAAATAAATAAAAGGGTTGTGTTTCGATTTAGAAGAAGAAAAAATGGGTTGCATTGCATGGATCACCGTACTATTAGCACCAGATCTCTAATTGTCATTGTCACAAAGCCCGCAACCGCCACGACTCCACTTCAGCCTTCATTTATCTGTGTCAATCAATCTTATTTGTTTAGATCTATCTTTTTTTTTTTTTATTATTATTATTCATTCTTAATCTCTATGCCATTAGATTATTAATTTGTTTATCTAGAAAGTTCGAAACAATCAAACACCGAAATTAAATTATGAATGCAATGAACTTGAACAGGTGAATAATCGTAGCTAGAAGAAAAAATTAGAAGCAAAAAATGGGAGAAGTAGAAATCATGAATATAAATTTAGTTTTCCCAGTTTGATAAATATTCTTCGGCGATTTTTTCCAGTTTGGGAAGATGAAGATAAAATGGGTAAGTTGATTTTGGATTTAGGGATTTTTATTGGATTGTAATTAACTGTTAAATAATTGTGTTGTTGTTGATGATTAGAATATTATTTGTCAAAGAATTGTGTTGGATTTTTTTCATGAATTTTGGGATTGTGGTATGACGGTTTGAGTTTGCGAAGAAACAAGAACGTGAAGAATAATGAATGTGTGTGCTGGGTTTGTGAAAAAGTTTAATGAAAATGCCCAAATTCAGAATTATTTAATGATTTTTGATGTTTTTTTAATTATATAATTAGGTGTCGATTAATTACACGCATGGACCAATTAAAAAAAATGAAAAAGTTAATAATATACACAGTCATGTGCCACGTAAGAGATTCTGCTTAGTCACATGGCTCGGGGGTTTTTTCTGAAGAATCTTATTTTTATAAGGACCGAATCCAAATTTTTTTTTACAGGGAGCAAAATCAAAATGACACTATTACACGGAGGTAAAACATTATTAACCCTAATATTAAACCCTCGTCATTTGGGGAAACTAAAAAATTGTATTGGATGAGAGTTTTTGGGGGTTTTGGAGGGTTTGTATTAATTCTTCAAATTTAATCTATGTTGTTATCATTTTCTAAAAAACTATTCTTTCATAAAATTTGAAAGATTTCTCCATTTTCCCTTATATTTTCCACCCCCTCAAAGCCTTCCCTTTCCCACTCCTCCAAACTTGCAAACAAAGCCGTACTGAAGATTTATAAAAAGAAGTCTGAAAGGAGTAGAGAAAAACTACCTGTATAATTGGCAGCATGGGATTGGCAAAGAATGGAATGTATTATCAAATGAACAAAAAGTGAATATTCTCATTAGATTGAAAGGTTCTTACAAGTACCTATATATAGTAGTTACAAAGATGAAACAACTAACTAAAACAGTTACAAAGAAGAAGAACCGAAAAAGACTAAAATGCTCTCTTAAGTGGCTTTCTTGTGCTGCAAGGCATCTATAGAATGTTGTGTATTTTCTGTATTTTCTTCTATGTTCAATATCCCCCCACAAGTTGGAGGGTGGTAGATATCTAACATCCCTAACTTGGATAGAAGTAAATTGAATGGTTGAGGAAGCAATGACTTGGTGAAGAAGTCTGCTACTTGATCTTTAGAAGAAATAGGAAGATGCTTGATCAAGCCAGCCTGCAGTTTCTCCCTGACTATGTGGCAGTCTATTTCAAGATGTTTGGTGCGTTCATGGACACCGAAATCAGGTGGCTTGATACATTGGACACCCAAATCTTTGATGAGATAGAGAAGCCATTGTAATTCACAAGTGGCAGATGCAAGAGCGCTATACTCAGCTTCAAAGGAAGACCTTGAAATTGTAAGTTGCTTCTTGGTTCTCCATGAAATAAGAGGGTCACCAAGAAAGAAACATTGTCCAGAGATTGACCTTCTAGTATTTTTGCATCCTGCCCAGTCAGCATCTGTATACCCTTTAATTTGTAGAGAAGAGTTTCTGGGAAAAAATAAACCTCTACCAGGACAACTCTTGAGGTATCTCAAAACTCTCATAGCTGCAGTGTGATGAGTTTGAGTAGGGTTACTATGAAATTGACTGAGTTGTTGAGTGATGTATGTGATGTCAGGTCTAGTTGTGTTAAGGTAAAGTAATCTACCTATCAACCTTCTATATGCTGGTATATCAGGAAAAGGAATGACTGAATCATTATGGAGTTTGATAGAGGGATCAGAAGGAGTGGAAACTGGTTTAGAACCAATCAATCTTGAATCAGTTAATAAATCAAGGCAATACTTTCTTTGACATAAAGAGATGCCAGATTTGGAATGAGCAACCTCAAGTCCTAGAAAATATTTCAGTTGACCCAAATCCTTGATTTTGAAAGCATCATGAAGAACACTTTTAATAAAGGTGAATTCAGAAATACTGATACCAGCTAATATAACATCATCAACATAGACGAGGAGAACTGTGAAGGATGAAGAGATACTTTTGATAAACATAGCTGCATCAAATGTTGAGTATTTGTAGCCATGAGATAGAAGAATAATGGTAAGCTTCTCATACCACTGTTTACTAGCCTGTTTGAGACCATATAATGACTTGGTAAGTTTGCAAACTTGATTAGGTTTGGAATGAGGGACACCTTGAGAAATAGTCATGTAAACATCTTCTTGAAGCTCACCATGTAAAAAGACATTATTTACATCAAGTTGATGTAAGTGCCAGGTTTTGATGGATGCCAAAGCAATAATAAATCTGACAGTTCTGAGCTTAGCTACAGGTGAGTATGTATCAAAATAATCCAAACCCTTAATCTGATTATATCCTTTGGCCACTAATCTTGCTTTGTATCTCTCTACAGAGCCATGAGCATTGTGTTTGACTTTGAAAATCCATCTGCACCCAATAGACTTGACTGCTGGAGGTAAATCAACTATTTGCCAAGTACCAGTCTGACGAAGAGCAGTTAGTTCATTTTGCATTGCTTGCTTCCAACAATCATGTTTAACAAACTTGGTTTGGTTTAGTGGAAGTGACACTAGGAGGAAGCATCATGTAAACATCCTCTTGCAATTCACCATGAAGGAAGACATTGTTAACATCTAATTGATGGAGATTCCAATTATGTATAGATGCCAGAGCAATAACAAGCCTAATAGTAGTCATCTTGGCAATATGAGAGTATGTGTCAAAGTAATCAAGACCCTCAATTTGAGTGTAGCCTTTGGCAACCAATCTGGCTTTGCATCTCTCCACTGAGCCATCAGCATTGTGCTTGACTTTATATATCTAGTTGCAACCTATAGGTTTGATGTGATCTGGTAAATCAACAATCTTCCAAGTACGAGTTGTCTCAAGAGCTGATAGTTCAACTTTCATAGCTTGATTCCAACAGTCAAATTTGCTTGCCTCAGCATAAGTTTTGGGTTCATTTTGAGAGTGTAAAGACATGAAAAAATGAGAATGAGTGTTAGATAGATTTTGATGAGACAAATAATTGGAAATAGGATAAGGGGAAACATGTAAATGATGACAAACATAATCTTGAAGGTAAACTGATGCAGTTTTATTTCTGGTGGATTTTCTTGGGGATTGAGGAATGATAGGAGAAATGTCAGGAGAAGAATTGATAGGGGAATGTGGAGGTGAATGTGTAGTGGTAGGTGAATATATATGTGAAGATGATGATGAGTATTCCTCATCATCAATGATTGGAGCAGATGGGGGAGTATCAACTGACTCAGAAGTGGCAGTTTGTATAGGTGAAAAATACTCCCATTGAGTAGTGATAAACTCACTATTACTAGGATAAGGCAATAAATATTCATGAAAAACCACATGTCTAGAAACCAATATTGCTCTGAAATGAATGTCAAGAAGAATATAACCTTTATAACCTGACTTGTAGCCTAAGAAAACTGTTTTTCTAGCTCTGGGTTTAAGTTTGGTTCTGTGGGATTAAAGTGAAGAAGCATGACAAAGATAACCAAAAACCTTGAAAGTATTAATATCAGGTAATTTTTCATGAAGGACATAATAAGGAGACTGACCCTGAAGTGAATGAGTAGGTATCCTGTTTATAAGGAAAACATCATGTAAAAGAGCATATGACCAATAGGATGCAGGGAGCTTGGATTGGTACAAAAGAGCCCTCCCAACATTCAAGATGTATTGATGTTTTCTTTCAACTCTACCATTTTGTTGGGGGGTTTCAACACAAGATTTTTGGTGTAAAATACCATGTGACTCATAAAATGATGGAATAAGAAATTCAGGGCCATTATTAGATCTTATGCATTTGGGGGTGACATGAAATTGAGTTTGAACCATTTTAATGAATGATTGAATATGATGGGAAACCTCATATTTGGTTTTGAGTAAAATGATCCATAAGAACCTACCGTGATCATCAACAATGGTAAGAAAATATTTATGACCATGAATAAAAGATATAGAGAGAGGACCCAAAATATCAAGATGTAAGAGTTCAAAATTTGAGGAAGCATGAGATATGCTAATTGAAAAGGGTAAATGTTTTTGTTTAGCAAAATGACAAATGTCACAAACAAAATTCTTATTATCAGAAACAATGTTGGAATACAAAGAAGACATCATATTCAATCTTGGATGAGAAAGATGCCCAAGTCTAAAATGCCAAATGGCTTTATTGGGAATACCAATGCTTGAATTACAAGAAATAAGTATATTACAAATACTTGAAGCTAAACTAGATTGCACTTTATTAGTAGAAACAGAAGAAGCATGAAACTTGTACAATCCATCTTGTTGACTAGCCAAACCAATCATCTTCAGGGATGTTGAGTCTTGTATGATGCATTGATTAGGAAAAAATTGAAAAAGGCAAGATAGAGACTCACACACTTTGTGAACAGACATGAGGTTCAATTTAAATGAAGAAGAATAAAGGACATTGGTAAGATAAAGTTGAGGACTAAAAGTAATATTGCTAGCATGAGTAACAGTGACAATAGAACCGTTAGGCAAAGTGACATTAACAGGTGAAATAGAATGATAAGAAGTAAACAGTTTTAAATCACAACAAGTGTGCTCATTTGCACCAGAATCAATTAACCAATAGGAATCAGATAAAGAAGAAAAGGTAGTGGAATTGATTATACCTGCAGAAGTGGGAGAATGTGAAGAAGGAGCGGTGTAGCTGGAAGAAACTTGAGGAACAATAATGTGATTGGTGACAGGACTAGAAGATGAAGGCGAGGATGAGGGAATCAAATTTGCCTGTTGCAATAAAGCCACAAGTTGATCCATCTTGTCTTGAGACAAACCAAATACACCAGAAGAAGTATTTCCCTCAGATACATCACCAGAAGTGGCATTAGCTTGTGAATTTGGCCTATTCACATTGGGAAATCCATGCTTTTGGTAACAAAAATCAACTGTGTGATTGTTTTTGTTGCAAAAAGTACAATCTCTAGTAAAAGGTTTGTTATAAGCACCTTTACCACGCCCCTGAGACGTTCTTGCATCATAAGCATTGATAGAAACACTACTATCTTCAAGAGTTACCAAACCAGGGACAGAAGCATATTGCTCTCTTCTTGAATAACCAAAGAAAACACTTTGTTCAAGGTAGGAAGAGGATCCATTAAAAGCACTTGAGTCTTAACAACTGAAAACTGTTCATTGAGACCAGTAAGAAATTGAATAATTTGATCTTCAACTCTATAAGTTTTTGGTACTTTCACAACATCACACTTGCATGGAGAGGGACAGTGACAATTAGGAAGAGGTCTATGGGAATTCAATTCTTCCCATAAAGCCTTCATCTCTGTGAAATAGTCCAATACAGATTTAGTACCTTGCCTAAGAGTGTTCAGTGAAGATCTTAACTAAGCAATGCGAATTCTATCAACTTTGGAGAAACGTTCTTTGAGATCTTCCCAAACATCAAAAGCATTATCATGAAAGACAATAGTTTGTGAAATTGAATCTGAAACCGAATTAATCAACCAAGAATGAACAAGATGATTGCATCTCTCCCAAGCATTACAGTTCAAATCATCAGTATCAGGCACATGAAGAGTTCCATTGATGAAGGGAAGCTTGTTTTTGGCACCTAAAGCACGTTGCATAGAACGACTCCATGCTAGGTAGTTAGAACCATTGAACTTTGGTGAAACTACAACAAAATTTGGTCCTTCACTTGGATGGACAAAATAAGTAGATTCTGAATCGGATTGTTGTTGCGCGCCATAAGAAACAGAGGAATATGAAGATGCAACAATGGCGAAAAATGAAGCAAGAAGAAGAAATGGAATCAAAGAACAGAGAAACAAAATTGAGTGAAATCAAACTCAATATCGAAGAAGAACAAGAAGCTTCTTCACAAAATCAACAAGAAACACTGCAAATTGAGCAACGAAAATGGTGGAAAAAGGAGGAAGAATCTTCATCTACACGGCACAACGGAAAACAGTTACAAGGATCGTAACAAACTTTCCCTTGAGGGAAAATCTGATACCATATTATGAAACTATAAAAATGAAATGATATTGCTTAATTGTTCAATAGTTACAAGGCTATTTATAGGTAGTTGCATGTGTACCATAACAAACTATGGTAATGGAGTAGCTTATTAAACAAGTAACTAAGCTAAACACTATGACTTGGAGCCCAAGTCATCTCTATGAGAAGTGTCATGTAATACATACAAGTGCTACCCGGTCGTGCGAATATATTTTGTACCATATAGCAAGGCTGCCTTGAACTATTTAAAAAAAATTAAAGTGAAAAAACAATGTAATTCGCTCCATCAACTAATACATATTTTTCAATTAGGTCCTTAAGTTTTTTTATAAGCAAACTTTTATGAATAAAGAGTACACCAGCTAGTTAATTTTGACGTGGATTGTAACATATCATTAATGTTACACATCATCATCCACCACATCATCATTATTTTATTTTTACAAAATTAAATCTTATCTTCCCATTTTCCTAAGTTCTCCCCATTTATTTATGAAATTCCAAACTCCTCTCCCATGAAACTACTCAGACATCAAAATCCAGAAGTTTAGAATTGAGCTGCACTCCCTGCAACGGCGAAACCCTCACACACTCTTTTGACGAACTTGGCTTGGTGGTGGTTTGGATTTATCAAAAAATGTTGAAGAGTTATATTTTGGTTTAGTTGTGGCTTGGCTATGTCAAAATATTTATGTTTATGTTTTAAAGGATCGGTTTTTATATGTTCAAAAGTCCATGACCTATTTAGAAATAATGAATTAGTTCACGGATCTATCTATATAATATGTCTCATCAGCGTTGACTAACCGTTAATTAACTATTCTTTAACGAGAAAATTTAATTGAAAATATATAATAGTTTAGAGATTTGATTACAACTTTTTTTTTTATAATTTGGGATATATTTAAAGAGTTTGTCTAACATGTGCAACATTGCATATGTTAAAGTTACTAAAAATAGTAAATTTTTATTGAAAATAAATAATTATTTATTAAAAAGTTATGTATTTAATACAAAATATACAAGTTCCAACGTAAAGTTACTATTTAAAACTTCTTAACATGTGCAAATTTGCACATGATAGAAAAACCCATATTTAAAAAGGATAATGTTATGTACCCTGAAATATTTTATCACGAAAAATCCTTGTTTCTTTTGTTTCTTCTCATTTGATTACAACTCTCTAACTTCGTTTCTTTTGTTGTTGATCATGAAAAATCCATATTTTATCCTGGAATATTTCGGAATCGTATGGAACACCTTGTGTTAGAATGACCTATGTTACATATTATTTTGACTTCATAAGAAAAATAGGAACACTATATTGATTCCATTTATTTAAATTGATTTTAATGAAGAGTATTAAACTCAACCTCTATAGGTACAAAGGCAAATCTTATTATCAAAGGCAAAAGTACATTTCCCAACACCCCCCCAATTTTTATATCTGCTAACACAATTTGCATTGCAACAAGAATCACTACATTGAGCATTGCAGAGTCCCAACCCTACTTCACAGGCAGGTTTATCTAATCCTGGAGGCGACCGATCAAAAGCACAAATGCATAAGTTGTAGAATGAACATGATGACCCTAAAACAGCAACAACTTTTGCATATGATTGACAACGAGTTGCACAATTTATTTCATCACAGCTACCCACAATTTTTGTGCATTCACCACCATCACCTTCTACCTGTATTAATTTCACTACGCTCCCAACAAAAAAAGAAGAAGAAGTAGAAATAGTGAGATTTATGGTATATAATTTAATAATCATTGAATCTTATGCAAGTGGTTGATGCTCAATGTTCTTTGAGTGTTATATATCTCATATAATGATTTATACTTAAAAAAATAGGCTTAAATATGTAAAATGTCTCTGTAAGTTGACACATTTTTTGTTTTAGTCTCTGTATCTTTTTTTGTTGCGAAACAACCCTTGTATTTTCTTAACTTTTTGAAATTTGTCCCTGCCGTCACCATCCGTTAAAAAACGCACATGTGGGTAACAGAGGCTGATGTGGCAACCTGTGACGTGGCGAAATTGGCTAATGTGTCCATCCATATGACCAGTCACCAGGTTCAAGGGACTAAATCCAAAAATGAAAAATTACGAGAGGGACCAAATCCAAAAAAAAAGGGCAGTAATCAAGAAAAATTCAAATTAAAAACTCATTTATCTTCCATCTTCTTCCTCACTTCCAGCTTCTTCTTTATCTTTCTTTTGAAGGAAGATAGAGAAGAAGCTGGAAGAAAATGAAGATAAAGAAGACGCTGGAAGTGATGAAGAAGATGAAAGAGAAATGAGTTTTTAATTTGATTTTTTTTTACTACTGCCTTTTATTTTTTGGATTTAGTCCCTCTTGTAATTTTCGTTTTTGGATTTGCTTCCTTCAACCTGGTGATTGGTCACATGAATGGACGCATCAACCAATTTCACCATGTCACAGGTCGCCACGTCAGCCTCCATTAGCCACATGTGCGTTTTTTAACGGATGGTGACGGCAGGGATGAATTTTAAAAAGTTAAGAAAATACAAGGGCTGTTTCGCAACAAAAAAACTTACAGGGACTAAAACAAAAAACGCGCGAACTTACATAGACCTTTTTCTTATTTAAGCCAAAAAAAAACTATATATTATGCAAGATACAATGGTGAAGAGGCTTACCTGCGGCAACTAAAACAAAGATGGCAAAGAAACTGAAAGATTTTGACATTTGGTACCCCATTAAACAAAATTCTTTGCAAGTTTAATATTCTGTATTATGTTTAGGTGCATTTAAATAGGAGAAATTCTAATATGATCACATGACTAAATAAAAAGTGTTTGGTAACACACACATAAAGAAATATTTTTTTAATAATAAAGAGGAAATTGATAAAGACCATCTTTTTATGTATGTGTGTCCAAACACCGTTGATTTGATCTTGTGATCATGGAAGAATATCTCTTTAAATAGTCCTAAAAAAAGTCCAAATAGTAAGGCTTCACTTTTGTGCCAAAACCTATGTGTATTGATTATCCTCAATATTATATATGTAATGTTTTTTTTTTGGACCAAATTATACATGTAATGTTGATATACTTTTTTTGACAATATTTTTGTTTGAAAATCGGATTTTTTTTAAATTATTTTTAAACACGTCAATTAAAAACCTTCGTCCAATGATATTTTAACATGTGCCATTATTGTGGTGTTGAACCAATTATATTGCATCATTTTGGTGTTGTTACGTCTTATTCTTCTAATCTTTTTATTGCTTCAAACTTTGCCTTTTCTAAAGAGGTATGAAATGATTTATCTTTAATTATATTTGGTCAACAAATTCTAGCCACACTATTATTACCAAAACGTATTTTATTACTTTCCTGAGAATAATTTTGTTACCTTAAATTCATTAGTAACTAAAAAAGTGATAACTTGTCACCTATTAATTTTTCTTTAATGAGATATTTTTATGCTAAAATAGTATTTCTGTAACCGAAAATTGATGTTTCATCAACTTTCTAATCTAAATAAAGGTTTTAGTCATGTCATTATGTATGCTATTCTCCAATCATATTTTGGCATGTGTCATTGTTGTTTTGTTGAACCAATCATATTGCATTATTTTGGTTATATTGTATCATATTTTTTTATTTTTATATGGTTTCAAATATTATTCTACCTATACTATTAGCTTATATATACCAATGTTTTCTTCAGTTGTCTCATTTGTCTTCTTCTTCTCTTTCCTGTAAATTTAAATAACGATACTATAATGACACCAAGATCTGATAATATCTTTGAGATCAACCCCGTGAAGGAGTCATGGACTGTAGTTATTCGGATTGTTCGTGCTTGATTCCTCTCACCATTTCAACATTCACTTATCAAATTCAAAATTATTTCACAAAATAATGTTTCATCCCTATTCTCTAAATATCACGTATTTGTTCTTGGTTCTTGACTCAGGGTAGTTTATAATATATTAAAATCCATCATTTTATTTTTAATCCTCTTTCTATCTCTCTATAGTTTTAGAGTCTTTTGTCTCTTTTTTTTTCCTTCAATTTTTCGTCTTCTTTAGCAGCGGGTGATATATGTGGGTTGCTCTTCAACCGATTGTTCTTTCGTTTTAACTAAATTTTATTGATTTGTTCTTTTTTTTTTCAATTATGTAGATTCATTTAAAGATGAAGCACAAGGCTGCAAGAGTTGAAGTTTAACTACAAAGATTTGTAGAGTTCCTATAAAAAAATTTAAAGGATTTGTAGAGTTGTATATTTTACAAAACTAATTAAAGTTGTAATTTTTTTTTACAGAGTTGTATATTTTAATTAAGTTTTACATTTGTACAGTTGTATATATTAAAACTTTGATTAAAGTGTCTTATGTGGATTATAAGTAGTTTTGTTTGCATTGAGAATTTAAAAATGCTAGCAGTAATATTAAAATTGTTGCAAGTGTCTAACTAATCACACTAACGACTAGTTATGAGTGTTCAAATATACCAATTCTAAATAAAACCATAAATTGATCATAACCTTTGGTAAAATGGTGCTTAATGAACCATAATGTTGATTCAAGTTAAATGAGTGTTTTCTCTCATGTTAAGGGTCATATAATGCACTATAAATGCTTGACATTTGGGCATTAGTTTTACACAAAACAACAACACACAGAAACAAGAATTTTGTTGCATTAACAACATAATTCTCCCTCATTCTTGTACTCTAAATCATCCATCAATTCTCTAATGCATGAGTGAATTGTTGGAACCATAAATCTGTAAAATATTGTTAGAAGATACTTTTGGTGTGGTTGTGCAATACACATCAAGGAAATCATAGTATCCCGAAGGGGATTCGCTGGTCATTCCTATTGCATCCAATATACAGTTATTGGTGGGGGCGAATCGAACCTAAAGGGTAGTGTGGCAACCCCATGCGCTTTGAGTTTTACGTGCATAATCATATCATTAAACTTTTTAGGTTTCAAGTGCAACAACATCTTCCCAACAATCAAGTTATATACACTTCATCATCTTCTTAGTCAAGTTATTGCAACATATCCCACAAACAAGATATACAACATTAACTAGTTGAGGTTGGGTAAATTAGGTTTCTCAGCTAGCTTTTGTTGGATGGTTGAAGCATACTTTGGATGATTGCGTACTAAAGAGAGAGGGGTTGGGAAATGATGAAGAAGATGAAGGTTTTCATTTATTTTGGTCACCGGATACATCAACATGTGTTTGATCCTTTCTCGGTCGTCACGTCAGTATTTTTGACTGAGTTAACGTCCTAGTTAACGTTAGGGACTGAAGGACTAACGAATTAAAAAGTGGAGGATTTATTTAAATTTTCGTTTATGTCAAGAACCAATATGACAACGAGTTACACATCCGAGGATCTCTTTATAATATTAGAGCATTGCCCTTTTCTTAAGCAAGATCTAGTCGGTATTTATTAACTTTTACGTATTTTATCTTTTAGTCAATATTTACAAATGTATATATTGTATTTGTAGCTATAAAAAACAAACAAAATTAATTTTTTTTTGGTTAATGATGATTTCAATAATCCATGTTTTGTCATAATGTTTTACTCTATTGATTCACATATACTGCCCAATTTGTTGATTCCTTTCTAAGAACACCTTGTGCTAGAATGACATATCTTTAATATTATTTTGACTTCTTAAGAAAAATAGGAACACTATATTGATTCCATTTATTTAAATTGATTTCAATTAAGAGTAATATCCTCATCCTCTATAGGTACAAAGACAAAACACCTTATCAAAGGCAAAAATACATTTCCCAACACCCCCCCGATTTTTATATTTGCTAACAAAATTTGTGTTGCAACAAGAATCACTACATTGAGCATTGAAGAGTCCTAACCCTACTTCACAGGCAGGTTGATCTAATCCTGGAGGAGACCGATCAAAAGCACAAGTGCATAAGTTGTAGAATGAACATGAAGATCCTAAAACAGTAACACCTTTTGCATATGATTGACAATGAGTTGCACAATTTTTGTGCATTCACCACCACCACCTTCTACCTGTATTAATTTCACTATGCTCCCACAAAAAAAAGAGCAGAAATTAGTGAGATTTAACGTATATAATTTAATAATCATCGAATCTTATGCAAGTGGTTGATGCTCACTCAATATGTGTGAGTGTTGTATATCTCATATATTGATTTATAATTAAAAAAAAATACTATATATTAAGAAAGATACAATGGTGAAGAGGCTTACCTGCAGCAACTAAAATAAAGATGGCAAAGAAACTGAAAGATTTTGACATTTGGTACCCCATTAACAAAAATTCTTTGCAAGTTTAATATTCTATGTATTATGTTTAGGGGCATTTAAATATAGACCCAAAAAAAGTCCAAATAGTAAGGCTTCACTTTTGTGCCAAAACCTATGTGTATTGATTATCCTCAATATTATATATGTATTGTTGTTTGATATATATACTCTTACTTTTTTTTTTGACAGTATTTTTGTTTGATGTATATTATTATCCGAATGCATTTTAACGATTTCTATGTTATTTTTCATGTAAAAGAAAACACCAACTTCTGTTCTTATACACGAAGTTTATTAAAAATTTTAAGGGTTAAACAAGTTTTTTTTCCCCGTAAAAATCTAAAATTTTGTTTTTAGTACTTCTAAAGTTTTTTAACAAGTTTTGGTCCTTCGAATATTTTTAGTCGAAACTTTTAGTTCATGTTTTTAAGTCAGCTTTTGTGTACCTTTCATATTTTTAAATAAATGTTTACTTATATGTTTAGAATTTTATAACAATATCTTCCACCAAAATGTAGATTTTTTTAACAAAATATGAAATAAGTATGAGCGCTAAAAACTTAAATGTTTATATTTAATTTATCCCATGTTAAAAAACATAAGTCTTTGCAAGAGAAATTTCTTTATTGTACTAAACATGATTGCAAAAAATAATTCAAAATTAAAGGTATACACACGAGTTTACTTAAAATCAAGGATCAAAAGTCGTGATGGAAAATATTTGGTGATAGAAACTTTTTGAAATATTTTAATCGGACTAAAAAACAAAATTTGAAATTTTTATAAGTACCAAAAACTTATTTAAACCAAGTTTTAGTACTATTTATCTTGTAAATTGCTTTAAATAACGTATTGTTTATGAAATATCTTAAAAAATATTTAATATGAAAATTTATATTTTAAAATCGTTTTTTTAACAATATATCTTAAAAATTATTTAATATGAAAATTTATATTTTTAAAATCGTTTTTTTAACAATATATATGATAAAATAAGAGTTTTCAGTATGATGAATAAGATATTTTTTAAAAATATTTTTATCAAACACTTTTTAACATAGAAAAAATGCCCTTAACACCTTTTATCAAACATATTAACAAACAACTTTATTTTAATTTATTCAAAAAAAAACTTTAACTTTAATTTTAAAACTTTGATTTTTAACTTTAAGCTAAGTAGTTTCCGTGCTAAAAAAAGTTTGGTCAAACACACACTTAAGTTATGTGTTTGACCATTGTCATATCCTTCTAGATTGAATTACTAAACATATCGACCAGTTAGATATGATATATATTACTAAACCAATGATGTTTCCTCTCGCACAAGGTGTGCAACGAAGAAACACCGACAAATATTTACAAAGTTAAGGTGTCAAAACAGAGCATCATCCAAACCAACAGTTACAAAAGAACACCCATACAAAGAGTAGGATGTCTCCACCACTCGTAAAAAGAATAAACATAAGCCACATGTTTGGATTTTAGCCAAAGGAATGAATGGAGTTTAACTTGTTCAATGAGCGTAAAAGGAGAGGAAGTCGTATTTTTGAATACTCGGCTGTTCCTTTCCCTCCAAATCACCCAAATAGTAGCAAACCAAATAATCCTAAGGAATACTTGTGTAGAGAGCGGCATACCCGCCATTTTAGTGAACTGAAGGAAATGATGTCGAAGCTCACCATCGTGCACAAAGGAAATGCCTAACCAATTCAAAACAAGCGCCCAAAGATCTACTGACAGCGTACAAGGAAGAAATAAATGAGTTGCCGATTCAATACAGTCACAACCAACAATACACGACATAGCTGAGGAAGGAAGAACACCGCGCCGCATCAAGTTGTCTCTAGTTGGCAAGTGATTACGGAGAAGACGCCGCACCAACAAAGACACCTTCGAGGGGACATGTCTGTGCCAAATGTCATCAACAAGAGACCTGTCGACCATATCGCCTGTAGTAGTGAAAAAACGGTATGCTCCTCGAACTGTGTAACCATGAATAGGATCAAGAGCCCACCGCCACCTGTCATGAACAAAGTCCTGCAAACAATGTTATGTAATAAGAAACAACACTCCTTTACAGCCTCCTCTTCCCACGCAAACAAACGACGTCTCCACACCCAGGCCCCTCCGTCGATTCCCCAACCGCGACCCTCCATCTCTCCCACCGAGCACTCCTTTTCCACCGCCAAATCAAAAAGGCGGGGAAACTTCAACCTCAATGGCATGTCTATACAATCTTTGTTACAATCCATCGTAGAACAGCTACCCACAATTCTTGAGCATCTTGCTCCTACTAGTATTGATTGCACTGTGCTCCCACAAATTAGGAAAGAAAAAAATAAAATAAACAATGAAACAAAAAATTAGATAGGTTTCTTGTTGATAGTTTTAGGTATATTTCAATTGCCGGTCAGATCTAGTAGGGCAAAGATTGTCGGAATCTAAATTTGAGTTATTCACGCCGTCAACACGTCTGTGTTTGTTGGATCGAATGATCTAGATTCTAAATTGAATATTTTTTACTACAAGAAATAAATTTAAAATTTGCATTGAAATCCGAATAGTCGAATCTCGATTTTAAGAACAGATTTGCTAAATGTGTGAATGCGTCGATTTTAAGAACAGATTTTGGTATAGCACATGTCGTTGATGTGTAGTGTGTGTAAGTGGTATAAACTCTTGGATATCAAGTTTGATTGTCAATAGTTATAATAAAAAATTAGTAATTCAATGAAGGAGAAACTTACATGCGAAGACTGAAACTAGGACGGCAAAGATATATAAAGAATTTGAGAATGAGATGCACTTCGCCATTAGACAATATTTCTTTGTCAAGTTTCTTTGGATTTGTTGTTGTTACTCCAATTTGTTTTTTGTTGTTTCTAGTGAATCAAAAGCTAGGTATTTATAAGGTTTTAGGTTAACTTAACATAGAGAATCAAATCAGTAGTTTTGTACAGAAAGTTTTTTATGGAAAGTTTTTATTATATATTATGTCCTCTGATAGCACTAGAATGAAATGGTAAGAATTTTTTGTCAATTAAATAAGAGGGTCTGAGATCAAATACAAATTTACGAATGCTAGTAATGTTAAATCTCTTGTTCAAAAAAAATTTGTGCGTAGGGTATATTCGACTCATAGTCGAGGGCTACTGGTTAATACATTGGCTATGGATCTAGTTCAACAACAATAGTATCGTTTACTCAAACACTTTTATTGATTGTAGAATTCGTGGAAGAATTAAAACGAGTGAAAATCAATAATTAACAGTATATATATTTGGGGGATAATGCGTTGATAATCTAAAACTTCTAAAATAACAAATATTTTAAGACACTAACAAAGTTGAAACGTGACTCTTATTATGAGACGAGTAAAGTATTTGTTTTTTTTTTTTTTGTGTTAACAATATGATTTTAGGGGGATGGGGTCTTGATAATTCAATATTGCCTAGTGTATTTAAAATTATGATCGATCATTGTTTAATGAGGTTTATTCAAAGCCATAATAATTGGTGATTGCATTTAATACAATGGAATACTAAGTTTCTATAAATTATTGATTGTTAAAATGATTTTTAAAACTACCGTTTGAAGGGAGGAGAAATTGTGAAAAATAATTTGATGGCAATGAGGTTTCTTTAAGCTAAATTGTTTTGATTGAATCATAAATGCATTAAATTCGAACAAACGAGAATTATATTAAGGGCGTTTATAAGGGAGTTTCTCTGCTTAGATGTTTAAACCATTCATAATAGAGAACCTATTTTGAATGTTTAGGCACATCATCAATTTAAGGTTCTTAATTACTGTTTTGGGTGCTAGCATTTTCTTATTTTAAAACTACCGTTTGAAGGGGGAAATATTCTCGAAGAATAATCTGATGGCTAGCAAGGTTTCTATATATGGTTGAGTTGTTTATATGAATTATAAATGCATTAAATGTGGAATGAATGGGAATGATATTAATAGCGTTTATAAAGGAGTTCCCCAATTTGTACGCTTAGATCATTCAACAATTGTAGATCACAATGGTGGATGTCGTCTAACCTATTTAACATCAAGTTAAATAGACACTCTATTGCATAGTGAATTAATTTTGTGACAGATACTACTCACACCCCAAATAATCTAAGTTACATCCCAAAATCACCACTATACCTTTTAATTAAAATAAAATTTCAATATAAACTATGTAAATTTAATTTACTTAACTTATGTAAACTGAGTTTAAATAAGTTAAGTAAATTAAATTTACGTGTACATGTTCACGGTGGATTCTAGGGTGATTTTGATTTCTACTCTACCGTCTGATCTTTGACTGAAAAAGGGGAATTGGTGTTTGAAGAAGAAGAATTTTTTTTATTTTAATTTTAGGGTTCATGTAATTTGATTTACAAATTTGATGGTTTGAGGGGAAGAGCAGTTATCTGATTATGGGAAGAATTTCTACACGAATTGTAACATAGGGTAAAACCATTGCAGATATGATTGAATGTGAGCAGTTCTACATGTTCCCTCTTTTAATTTAAATAAATCTGAACCACCTATTTAATCTATTGGTGTTTTTCTCGTGGTTCACCGGTGAGGGACCTAATTGGACCCTCACCCTAGAATCCACCCATGTTCACGTGTTCAGGCACATTAGTTATACATACGTAAATTCAGTTTACATAGTTTATGTAAACTGAGTTTACATATAAGTTAAGTAAATTAAGTTTATGTGAAGTGTTCAGACACGTTAGTTACATATACGTAAATTCGTTTTACGCAGTTTATGTAAACTGAGTTTACTTAGTTTATGTAAACTCAATTTACATAAGTCAAGTAAACTAAAGTAAATTCAGTTTATGTGAACTGAGTTTACTTAGTTTATGTAAAATGAGTTTACGTGTACATGTATAAATTGAATTACTCTACTTAATCTTAAATTACGCCACCCCTTTTTGGAATATATTCGTAGATTAAATTCACATGTGACCTATATAAACTTAAATTACAATACCATGTCCACGTAAACTTAAATCACGTTATACTATCAAACATCCATGGTGAAATTAACAACATCGAAATAAATCCAGGAACAAACGGTAAATTGAAACTTGAAGAAATTTATGAAATTCACTTACTTGTATGAATAGAGTACGGATCAATGAAAAATATGTGGATTTAATCTTTAATTTTGGTAGTTATTGATTGCACATCCATGGTGGTTTGTGGGTGAAAAATGTTAAAGGTTCAAAGTGATGATGAAAAAAAGGTTTTAAGAAATTTACATGGAGAGGGCAATTTCGGCATTATTGTGACATTTTAAAAAAAAATTGGGTGTAACTAAAACTATATGAGGTGAGACTAGAAAAAGTCTAATTTTGTACTATTGGAGAATGATGCCTATAGAAGGGATCATCTCTCAAGTCTTTTTTTTTAATAATATATAGTTATTGATGAGATCAATATAAAAATTATTCTAATGTGTTGAATTGGAGTGATTGAATGTTTATTAAATACATAAATTATTTTATAATTTTTCAATGTTAATGTCGTTTGTTTAAAGACCGTCAATACCTAATACACATCTAATTCCTTTAATCCAACAAATTACAAATTAGGTACCACCAATAACTTTAAATCATTCTTTTTTTTTTTTATGTGAACTGATTATCATGCACGTAGCTTTTGAGACCAATCTCTCAAGATGGGTAGGAGCTTCAATGAGAAGCAAAACTACATTTCAATAACACTCCTAATCTCCCAAAAAAATTAAGAGATGGAAGGTACTTCTATTTTATTTTTATTTTTTAAAAAAGTCATTCTATTTATGACAAAATTGGTGTCTTTTTTTGTGATAACACTCTGATTCCAAGACGAAAGGGACCTATAGTAATCTAAAGTTTGACCGAGAGGTAAGTAAAATAGTACCACGTAATAATCGAACTCGAATTCCCTTGAACTATTTGTCCTTTGGTCATCTCATTAACACTTAAACCCAATTATTAGTATTATTATTATTTTCATTTAAAGGTCTTAAAGACTGCCCCGAAGACACTTGCTAATATTTTCCTAAAACATATACTATAGATAAAAAAACTCATCTTCTAAGTGAAATAATACATACAAGAAAAGTTGAAAAAGAAATAATCCAAATACATTTAAATTAATAGTAATACACATTTTTATTTCACTTATGATTTCAATTGATAAGGATTAGGAGCACTTCAAGTTTCATAGAAACAAATGCAATACTTTTTGTTCAAATAATGAAAACATTTCCCAGTAGCTTTGTAGGATTTGTATCTAGTGGTACACCTTGAATTGCAACAGTTTGAATCACAAATACCTTTGCAAAGTCCTAGCCCAGCACTGCAAGTTTGTACTCCTTGGGTTTTTGGGAAATCAAAAATACAAGTGCATTGGTTGTAGTAAGAACATGATGATCCAATCGCACCACCTCCTGGATAGTTTCTACAATGTGTTTTACAATCCATCGCAGAACAGCTACCAACAATTCTTGGGCATACAGCTCCTACTAGTATTGATTGCACTATACTCCCACAAATTAGAGAAAGAATAAATAAACAATCAAACAAAAATTAATGAGATTTATCGTTTATAATTTAAATTAATTAGTATTTTAATTACCAATCAATCCCTCAAAAAAAAAAAAAAGGTCTAGTCAGAACAATATGGACGGTAGTCTAACTTGACTCATTTACATCACGGACACATATGTGGTTGTTGAATCAAATGGTCTTGATTCAATATTGGGTATTGTATATTCAATAAAAAAAATTTAAAATATATAGAAATCTAGATAATCTGATCTTGATTCAACGACAATAGATGTACTATGTGTGTAAATGTGTCAATTTCATTACTATAAGTGAACCTGATTTCAGTATAGCGCATATGGTTGATTTGTAATGCATAGCATGTGTAAGTGTTATACACTCTTCGATATCAAGTTTAATTGTTAGAAATTATAATTAATAATAATTAAAAAAATTAGTATTTGAATGATAGAGAAACTTACTTAGGAAGACCGAAACTAGAATGACAAAGATATATAAAGAGCTTGAGATGAACTTTGCCATCGCCATCAGACAATATTTGTTTTGTCAAATTTTCTTTGGATTTGTTACTCCAACATGTTTTTGTTGTTACCCATGAATCAAAAGCTATGCATTTATAGATTTTATTTTGGTGAGTTTTCTTCAATTTGGTGAGTTAATACGCATTTATAGATTAACAACTAACATAGAAACAAATTAATATAGGTTTAACAAAGAAAGTTTTTATGAAAAGATTTTAAATTTTAATATTATTATTATTGGAATAGCTAACTTATTATCACCTAAAATATGAAGGGGTAAGTTAGTAAGTCTACTCCCACTTGTTTTACACTAAAAATTCACTTGTTCCTATATTAAAATCGGGATTTTTAACTAACTCTGACCTAAAAAAAAAAACTTGAAGGAGTAAAGTTAACAAATCTACTCTCACTTGCATTTTACTAAAATCTTCTTGTATCTTTAATAAACATCACTCTAATAAAGGGGTATTACTGTAACTTGCTTACTCATAATTTTTTTGGTCGAAACTGTTTTTTTTAACATGCTTCTTGTGCTGGCATTTTTTCTGTTGCCGTTGTTGTTTTAAGACGAAACTGGTGTCGTAGAAATAGCTTTCATACAATTCTAGTGCTTTAACTAGTATTTGTTATACTTTTTTATTTTTATTTTAGGAACAAACTTTGGTATCAAACTCATTTTTCTTTTATGAATTTGAAGTGCAGATCATATAATAATAAAGACATATGAATATCTCTAACCACCAGACTATTAGACAAACAAAAAACATGTATATCCACGTAAAATATATATATCTTTTGTTGAAAAGGTTGTTTCACGTTTTAATTACGCCACAACATTAAAACTTTAGGATTTTTTTTGTTGAGAAATTTACGAAAAAAATTAAGTAGCTAGCTTCACAAAAAAAAGTTGTACCAAAATTAAATAAATTAGACCACATAACCTCTTTGCGATAGCATAAGACATAACAAAGATATTAAGGAAATATATTTTGGTTTTTAAAAATAAAAATTACAAATTTATCCCTTGCTTGAAACAAATTTTAAGTGGATAGAATTGGTTTTTTAGTCAAAAGCAAATGAGATTAGGCTTGCTAACTTACTCCTTTATATTTTTAGGTGAGAATAAGTTAGCAATACCATATTATATATAACTGGCATAAAGACGGATATTAACGTTACTTTAAAACAAATTGATAGATTGTAAAAAAAAATAAAAATTATTACATGGTAAAATATCATGCAAAAGAAATTTATATCAAAATACAATTTTTTTATAATAGGTCAAAAGAAGTTTTTTCTTTATTTTTTTAACAGACTAAAATAATTATATTATCAAATGAAAAAAGTTAGCACAAAGATGTGCCTAAGAAGACTTAAGAAAGTTGCAAAGTTACAATGTTATCATAAATAAGAACAAACAAACACAACAAAAGAAGAAACAACTAAGTTACAACAGTAAGGCATTGAAGAAGATTAAACCTTCAAGATTTATAGTCAAATTTTAACATCACAACCACCAGAATGCATGAACTTAACATTTTCGTATAAAGAATGAATATTTTCCTCCTTATGATGAAATATTTGTCTATTCTTCTCTTTTCGAATTACCTAAACACTGAAAGTCATATAAAGTTAAATGCCAATGAAACATGTTTTGAAAAGGCACCTTAACCAGCAAACTGAATTAGATGATCCGATAAATTCCCTTGAGCCGCCATTGAAAAACCTAACCAACAAGAAACAACCATCAAAATCTTACCATAGAAATCACAAGTAACAAATAGATGATCCTTGTCCTCGTTTAAACCACAACCTCCCGTACAAATTTGGTCATTGCGAGAAAGCACACTTCCCCAAACTAAATTATCTCCCATTCGAATTCAATTAAGAATCAAACGCCAAACAAACAAATTTATTTTATAATAGTTTAACTCAAGGGTATAAATAGAAGAAATATCCAGCTCAAAAGGGTGTATCATCTTTAAATATTATTATAGAATTATGTAAAGATTTTAAAATTATTATATTATTATTATGTATAATCTGTATGCGTATTTATTATTTTCAATACCCCACCCTCACAAAATAAGTTTCACATTTGATCATTTCACATGGATTAAAAAAAATATATGATAAAAGAAAGAGATAATATTAACTTTATCAAATTATCCTTATTAATTAATGATGTACTCTATTTATCATTAATGCTAAAGTGAGAGAATAATATCTTATGAAAGGGTGGAAGCACGTCGGTGCTTCAACAAAGGGATTTCCATATCAATTGGAAAGGAGGTTCACATCAGGTTGCGGCTGATAGAAACTAATGTGATGTGGTATGTCAACACCTTTTCACATTAAGTATATGTACCAGATGTTAAATGTACTTTTCCACTTTGGCTTATCCCTTAAACGATGTGATATACTGTGTAATCCTTTTACTTATGTGAGAATGTCATCTCTTTTGATGTAGGCGCTTACTCTGCTGAGGTGAGTACATCCTATTTGTCGAGGTTATCAACTCATATGATCTTGGAATTAAATCGTAGGGTTAAATAATGTCTTGCCCCTGCCACTTGGGCGAGTTTTGAAATAACCCCCTGTAAAACAAAATATTTTAGACCCCCCTTGTCATTCAAAGATTCCATCAAAATAAACTTTGCCTCATCTGATTGGACAAGTTATATGATGTGGCATACTGACTGTATAAATACTTTTAATTTTAATTTTAAATTCGGGTCAATTACAAACTGACACCTCACAATTTTGAATTAAAAAAATGTTCGTACTTCTTCCTTCACACTCATTGTCTCCATCATTCAGTGATTATCTAAACCCAAATCTTCATTACCTTCCATAACACAAAAAATTGTGCTCATCATTTTTCCATTAAACCCAACAAACAAATCATATTTGGGTATTAACATAACCTAAAAACACCAAGCAAGCAATAGCACAACAACAACACACCAACCACCCATTTTTGGATCCAATCAAACAGAAACAATATGAATTCAATCGAATCAAACAAAAATAATAAGAATCAAATCAAATATAAACATTTTCGGATCCATTTTTCTGGGTAAGAACAGTAACAATACAAAACGAGCTCTGATTTGCGTTAAGAGTAACAATACTAATATAAACTTCATTTTTTATTAGTACTGCAATTGTCACTTTCTTTCCGATTTTTGGATTTTTTTTATGTAATTTTTAGGTTGTGCTAATGTTGTTATTGTGTTAAAATCAAAATAGATGGAGATGGTGAATCGAAAAAGAGGGAGAAGAAGAAAACAAATGTCAAGCTAAATATATGAGATTGAAAACAAAATTGGGATTTTAGGGTTCATGCCATTGAGATTTTAGGGTTCTTGTAATTTTATTTTTTTTAACAAATTAAAATGGGATATATTAAAACCAACAGCCTATCCCTCCAGCACAAAGTGTGCCAAAATGGATAGCCAATAATTACAACAAAGTTTCAAACGGTAATAATAACATTTAGCCAGCACCTAAACATAAAAATGGGTTCTGATACCATTCATAAAATTTATAATGATAAACAACAAATTGAGCTTTATACCACCAAAAAGATTGTGCAACATACTTAATATAGAGATAAACATTAATTAGATACAAATTAAACTAATGAAACACAATTGTAAAATTTATAGATGGATAGAAACTCAAGAATAATCATGTTTGATAACAACAAGGATTTCAAACTTAATCTAATAAACATACTTGACCTTAGGCATATCAGTAGCAAGCTTTAATAGTTCACACAAATATATATAAATATATCAGTAGCAAGCCATACAAAATAAAAATAAAAACTGAAATAATAATAATTGTGGTATGAGAATTTGGAGGATCAATACTTCTTTTTTATAAATATAAATATAAATAATAAATATGGAAAAATGTAATATACTCGTATACGGGCCGACCTGATAGGATTGATATGCTTTTTTATAAGCCTAAGCTTGGCCTAATTAAATTAATAGGCTTTTTAAAAAGCTCAAACTTGACCCATTTATTAAACGAGCTAGGCCGAGCCTGGCTTTTAGTAGGCCGAGCCATAGGCCCCTGACGAATGGCCTGGCCTATTCCCACCGCTAATTGGATGTGTAGTCAAATCGTCAACTTCAAGAATTCTACTCTTTACCAAACACAATTTGCTCGCTCCCAACTAAAAAGACCAAAATGCCCTTGCGTGAGTTAACTCACACTAGTGTAAAATTAAACGTGGGTTAACTCACATTGGTTATAGGTCTGCGTGAGTTAACTCACGCAAACTACTGATATAACAGCAGACATCATTTAATGCAATGCAACCAAGTCATTAATGACCCATAAACTTAACACACTCATAATTGAACCAAAAGACGTCAGTTTAACAACATAATTACATAAACGCACGGAAACGATCCAAATTACACAAATTCATCATTTATCACACAATCACATAATAACGCATAAACGATCCAAACTACACAAATTCGTCGTTAATGACGCATAATCACTTAATCACACTTAATGACACGTAAACGATCTAAATTACACTAATTTGTTCTAAATTTCCAAAAACACATAAGCTCACATAAACGAGCAGATGTTTACTTCAATACCACGAACACCGATAGGTACCGGTTTAGGTTTAGGTTTTTCTTCAACGTGAGCTTGAAAGGGAATTTTGACTTTAAACTTCACATCTAAGTTTGGTTTGAAATCGCCGGATGCTACGTCGGAACCTACGCCTACGCCGAAAGCTTCAATTTTGGCCAGTTTTGGTTCAACGCCATCATCCGCCACATTTTCAACCATATCACTCTATGTCTATTGATTAAAAAATTAACAAGGAAAATATAAATAAATAACTTGTGCAGCAAGCTAAGGAAGGAAAAAAGTGGCGCAAAAAAATGAGCATTACTTCTTTGTGACTTAAGTCACACTAGTCTTAATATCCTACGTGAGTCAAGTCACGCAGCCTAGACAACTGTGTGAGTTAACTCACGCCAAGCCCTATAGTCTAGCTCAAAAAAATGACGAACCAACCAGAAAAACCAGCAAAAACGAATGAGTTTTGATGATACATTACATATTCTTTAATGCTTGATGAGCGTAAAAACTTGCTTCGTGACGATTTGCAATGAAGATTTTGACCCTAAAATTCACACTTTTTGGGTTTTTGGAGGTGGATGGAAAGAAATAGAGCTTGGAAATATGGACTGCTGGGTTTTAAACAAAAACAGTAATCAACGTGGGTTAACTCACGCAAGGTGACTTAACCCACGCAGGGGCATTTTGATCTTTTTAGTTGGGAGCGAGCAATTTTTGTTGGGTAAAGAGCAAAATTCCAACTTCAATTGCGAAGATGTTCACTATATAGACCCACATGATTTGATGAATCAAATATGAATTTTAAACAATTAAAGAAAGTGTGTATTAAAATGTGTGTTACTAGTATTACTCTTTGCATAACAGAGCCATTTCTAGTAGATGCCATATAGTAGGCATGACCATAGTACAAAAGCTTTGGATACGTCACGCCTCCAAGCATCATAATGCAAGAGTTACCATGTCAACACTCTAAGTCTGAAAGGAGATTAGAGTTGAACTAAGACAAAGGAATCAAGAACAAGTTTAAATTCTCTAGTGAACAAAACGGTAGCATGAACCAACACTCCAAGCAACTCAAGACAGTCTGATCAAGGAAATAATTTTACCAAGTAAAAGGTTCTTCTACTGGACTGATCGAGACAATCAACGTACCTTTTTGAACATCATTCCACAAATGATTGTGTTTTTGTGATATAAACTGAATATTATTTAAAGAAGAACCTAAGATAAAGAGAAGATTTCTCTTAATAGTCTGGAAGTGCAAAAAAAAGCTTGCAAATGTACTTGAGCATGTACAAATTATTTAAACGTCTAATTGTACAAATTGAAATGTGTCCTAAACAACCCCAACAAATATTTTTTTCAATGAGTATATCTTCAATAATGCTATGAAAGGAACTTCACTTGTAAGCTTATTTTTTTTAATTAATAATAGCAATACATATAATTAAAATTATCAAAAGTACAGCAGGGCTAGAGTAAACGTACCTTACCACCCCAAGACAACGCCAAATAAAAAACCACACCCAACAACAGCCCCCAAGACGGGAAGAAAAACAACAAACACCCACCCATTAACAATAATAGAAGGTGAGACCTAGCATGCCTTTGAAAATTGATGGGCAATTTACCCAAACCAATAAAAATCAGCCACGTGTCATCCATTATAAAAATAACTTCTTTTTTTTTTTTTGAAAAAACATTTATTATTTTGTTTTACAATTTTAGCATGTATTTTATTATTTATATATTCACTATATATAAGAATGGCTTTACAAAATCATTAAAAATAAAAAATATCACCCCAAGGATTTGAATCAAGGCACACACACTCTTGATTAAATAACTTAACCATTTGACCAATACATCTTGATGAAACAAATTGAAATGCAAAATATATGTTATTAGTGAGCAATTTTTTTTTTCAGCGTCTTATAATCCAAGCTTTAGTAAAAAAAAACTCAATATATATGTGTGTATATATATTTTTTTTGGAGGGAATATGTGTATATATATGATATAATAAATATTTTTAAAATAAAACAATATGAATTCATTCATTTGTTTTTTATATTTTAAATATTACTCTTTTATATAAATTCATATTATTTATCTAGATTCGATGAACTACAACAATGTTTCATTTTTGATCAACCGAATTGCGATTTCTTTTAGGTCTAACATTTCTTTTGAATCAGATGACTATTTAAAGGTATTAAATGAAAATTGCCAAGATAAATGTAATTTTTCTATTAAATATTTTTGTCTTTTATATGTAAAAAAATCTGTAAATGTTTGCATTGCGCTTGCTGAGGATTTTATTTGCTTATATATGCCGGTGTAAATTTTTATGTATTCGTATGAGAAAGTTAACATGACAAAATTTTGAAAACTAATAACTATTTTTAAAATATCAACGTTAATGTAGTTTTTTTATTAGATATTTTATTTGCAAAACATTGTTAAATAATTGCACTACACCCGTCACAAAATTTACGTGCTTATATTGCGGAAGCAAATTTTTATGCGCCGATATGAGAAAGTTAATGTGATAAAATTTTCAATACTCATGATTATTTTCTTGTTGAGATACAAGCGTATTTAAAAACAAATAAACTTGAATTCAATGAAATCATATCTTCTACCAAGACATTCACCGGGAAAGCGGGAGCCCTTCTGAAGGAAGTTATTCAGGAGCAGATGAAACT
>Ga0315914_1000589_pt1 | contig 47618 bp, 27 predicted proteins | sample MpolenodulesMG_FD_203920 | JGI IMG/M metagenome (GOLD analysis project Ga0315914, IMG submission 203920) | Medicago polymorpha root nodule microbial communities from Los Angeles, California, United States - elongated nodules | ecosystem: Host-associated > Plants > Roots > Nodule | place: USA...
GGCAATTACCCCCCTGAAATTGTAAGTTTCGTCAATTACCCCCCTGAAATTAACAAAACTTCAATTACCCCCCTGAAATTGCACAACGTTAATCAATTTACCCCCTTCGTCAAATTCTTCTGTTAGTCAACATGACGTTTTGCAAATAACCCCTGAAGTTTTGCAGTTATGTGCAAAATGCCCCCCGAACTTGAAAATTTATATATTTTTTTCTTATTCTTGACTCAAAAGATATTAAAGGCAAATAATTAACAATTAACTTAGGCCATAGTCGATTTTACAATTATCATCTTCATAATCACCTTCATAGTAGATTTTACAACTTCCATAACATGTTTCACAAGGATCAAACTTTATATCACCACAAACCTCACATCCACCATCACCTCCTTCAATGTCATCAATCCTTTCACAACAATCGAGCAATTTCTCAAGCTTCTTGTCATCATGAAGTTTCAAAATTTCCTCAACTCCACCAATGTATTTCTTTTCAATAAACACTTTTGGTAATCCTCCTTTACCATAGTATCCTTCACCAAGTAACTCTTTAAGTTCTTCCTTGAATCCTAAATGCATTTCTCAAGCTTCCTTGTCTGCCTTTAATATCTTTTGAGTCAAATATAAGAAAAAAAATATAAATTTTGAAGTTCGGGGCATTTTGCAACGTACCATACTATTTTTTTTTTGTTTCCCTTTTATACTCCAATGAACCACATATTAAACTAGAGTAACAAGTTCCAATTGAAATAAGAATTAGTGTCTAATTCTATCTTGTATTATCCTTGTTGAAAATGGGACTTTTAATGTAAAATGGACCTGTATTTCATTTTATTGTTTCTCAATGGTTTCTAATGTGATTTTAATTAAGAAAATTATTGGGAATTCATGTTCATCATATAATCAAAAAAATATATACATATGAATTAGCATCTAACTGAGTCAATGATGAGCAAGACTGGTCACAACAACATATTAAAACTATTTAGCCACACACATATCAATGGAAAAAGGTAGAATAAGAAACGATCAATTTTATTGATATTTATTGAAATGATTAAATAATGTGCATTTTTGTTTTTTGTTGATTAAATAGAAGAATTACTCGTTAATAATTTATAGTGCATTTGGATAAGTATTAGACTATAGTTAGTTAGAGTGTTTGAGAAGCTTGGTTAAGAGTTTGTTAGAGTTAGTTACACAACTAAATTCTATATATAGGAACAATCATGTATCATTTCAATCATCTTTTATACAATTGTTTCTTTGTAATGACTCCTAGAGAGAATTACACAATCTATCTTTCCATTGCATTTGACCGAGAGCCATGGAATCCTTTGATTCATAAATATATAGGAATACTCATGTATCATTTCAATCATCTTTTATATATTTGTTTCGTAGTAATAACTCCTAGAGAGAATTACGCAATCTATTTTTCCATTGCATTTGACCTAGAGCCATGGAATCCTTTGATTCATAACATGGTATCAGAGCGCTATGGAGATAGCGATTTTGATCCAGTTTCTGACGAAGAAGATGGTGATGAAGAAGAAGATCTTGAAGCTTCCGCATCAGCAACCTTGTGTTCTTCAGCTTCGCAAGTTTAAGTTGTTTTCGGTAGTTTTGGCGATTCAGTTCCTACTCCTCCTCCTTCATTGTGGATTGCTCCAACCATTGATGGATTCACCATCAAGATCGGTGCAGTTCTGAAATTCCGGCAGGCTAGCTTTCATATGTTTTAAACGATGCTTCAACATCAGATACGAATAGAATGTCGAGTAAGATGTTTTAACATCGAGCTAACAGAAAACAGACAAATCAAGGCAAATATAACATATGTTAAATTTTTAGCGCGTTAGTTAGAAATTGTTCTATGTGATGTTTCAATTCCAGATGCACAGAAAGCAGATGTTCTGTTTAATGTTCTGACATCGTACTAGCAGTAAACATAAACAAAACAGCAAAATAAAAGACAAGAAAGTAAAAGGCACAGAGAGTCTGTTAACCCAGTTCGGCACAACTCACCTACATATGGGGGCTACCAAGCCAGGAAGAAAATCCACTAGTGTAGTCCTTATTCTATAGCTCTCAGCAAACTCCTCGTTTACACTAAAGACCTAGGACCTACTCGTATTGATTTCAACCTAAGAACTCCTAGATCTAAGATCCCATCTCACTATCCTAACGATCAGTCACAACCCCTGTGACCTATCAGACCTAAACACAAACACAAACAGTGAAGTTACCTTTAAACAAACAACTAGCACCTTGTTTCACAACTTTGGTGTAGTACACAATCTACCTAGCTCCTTGCTTCACAGCTTCGGAGTAGTACATGAGCTTACAACTCAATAAACAGTCCTAGACCAAGGAATCCTAAAATATTGTTTATATTTTAGAAACAAATCTTCCAGCTGATTCTGGGCAAAAACGTGTTGCTTGGTGAACAAGAAATAGAGCGTGGTTTCCTTAATAAGATAAAGATTACGTAAACCAAGCCACATAAACAGGGCACACTGAACCGTGCCAAGAAGTTGGAACATTGTATCCAACATCATACATGAGTATTTGTTTTAGCAACAAATGAAGCCAATACTCAAATACCCAGCAAGTTCATTCTTCTCTCGTTGATTCACGTTGCAGCAATCGCAACTCTGCTGTACTTGCAAAAAGCACAATAAGGGATAATAGGGTTAAGTATCGTATTCTAGGGTTTAGATTGATTATTGGATGCCTTGAGAATGCTCTAAAGGGTGGTATTTATAGCCTGCTATGGGCTTGGGTTTCGGTTGATTGGTTCCTAAGCAATAGGGGTATTTGTGTATTTTAGGCGGTTTCTAGAGGTTTCTAGAAGCTAAGAAAGGCGGCACCCTAAGGAGGGCGCGCCTAGGCCTTAGGAGCCCTTCCGGAGGACGTCTGAGCCATTCTAGAGGGATTTTAAGCCTTTAGGAATATTATGACGGTTCATCTGCTATTGATGCTTCGGAAGAAAACCAGAAAACACATATTCTTGATTCAAAGTTGATCGTTTATGCCAAATCCACGAATTCAAACAACTGCGACTCTGAGTTCACAACTTAATCATGTTTCAGGATAAGCTGTCTTTGTTAATCATGTTTGGGATAACCTGTTTTGCAAAAGCACTTATTGAATGGCTGCTTGAAGAAGTTAGGGAACAGGAAGGAGAAGCAAACGAAGCTGATTCAGACTTCTCACAAGAATTCTCAGAGGTCTTGGTTTTCTCTCTGATGGGCTTGGTCTTGGGCTTCAAGAAGCTTGGGCATTCTCACTGCTTGGGTTTGGATCTCCTACAAATTGGTCTTGTGTTACAACATAGTCTCTTGCTTAGTTTACCCCCATTTTCATAGTTCCATCATTATAGTTAATTAAAGTGTTTGAGTATTGTTTGGTTTACCACTTTTTTTTTACATTTCATTTAACTTTTACTTTCATTTCATTGTATTTCAAACTCAAATTGGTAAATTTCCCACTTTGAGTTTGAGGGGGACTATTAGACTAGAGTTAGTTAGAGTGTTTGAGAAGCTTGGTTAAGAGTTTGTTAGAGTTAGTTACACAACTAAACTCTATATATAGGAACAGTTACGTATCATTTCAATCATCTTTTATACAATTGTTTCTTAGTAATGACGTCTAGAGAGAATTACACAATCTATCTTTCCATTGCATTTGAGCTAGAACCATGGAATCCTTTGATTCATAACAATAAGCCTTTACATGATCGGACTCACTTTTTACGACATTGTGTGAGAAGGACAAAGCTTAGGTGCATTTCCTTAAATGTTTTTCCGCATGATTCTTAACTAATTTTTTTTTTGTTATAACAAACTTTGAAAAAAATCATAGATTTAAGGAAATCATGGGTAGTTTAATTAAAAATCATATAAAAAACACCTAAGAAAATGCATCTAACTTTTTTCCTTACGAGAAGCATGAATTTACTTTGACTTCAACGTGTGTGAGTCCTTTTCAACGTGAAAAAACTAGTAGTATTATTTTCCATGTTTCCAATTCTTTCAAATACACTAGCTAATATTATCCAAACATGATATAGAGTCCAACATGCCTTTAAATCAACTTTACTTACTACATAAAACTATACAAGTTCTTCCATATATAAAATGCCTCACTTATGCAGTTTCATTTGCATACAAGCATATACTCTCTCCATCCAAAAATATAAGTCAATTAGCACATGACACACAAATTAATAGGGGTGTTCGTGGGTGGGTTTGGGTTGAGTTTGACCAAACCCAAAATCAAATCAAATAGGATATCCCAGTTTGGGTGAGGTAAAATAACCACCCGTTATACTATTGGGTGGGTTTGGGCAAACCCACTAATTTTTGGGTTGGGTTGGATTGGTAATAGGTTACCAAACTTATTTTTCTATTTTTTTATATTAAATGACTAAATGACAAGTCCTCATAATTTTGTTTTAAAATAGTACTTTACTTTTTAATTTTCTTAAAAGAAATGTTTAACTTATTTTATTATATTTTTATGCATCATAGAATATCAAATAATAAACTCCATCATAAAATACTTGCAACAAACTAAAGTTGCAAGACATAAAATTGCATTAGTATCAAAATAACCAAAAAGTGCAACATATTAATTTGTAACTCTAGTATGTTTTGATTTTTAATATATAGGGTACAATGTGTATGTTTTGGAAATATAACCTTCTATCCTATGAAAATAAAGATAAAAAATATTACTCCCTCCGTCCCGCAATAGATGACCTATTTGAAAATGTGCAATTTTGACCTAACTTACTTTGACCGTATTTTTCTATTAATATACAAAGATAAATAATATCATATAAGATATCGTTAGATTCATCTCGATGAGTATTTTCAAAATATCAAATTTTTATAATTTTTTCTAATATATTATTCAAGATATTTAAGCTCAAAGTTATGCATTGACATGCGTAATAAGGCCAACTGTGTCAAGTATTATGGGACGGAGGGAGTAACATTATTGGGTAAATGAGTTTCTTGGGTTTCAGTCCGGTTTTGCCTGAGACCCATTTATTTTTATGGGTTTTTCATTTGTAGAAACCATACCCACCAAATTACCCAACCCAACCCATTTTTTAGGATTTTTTGGGTGGGTTTGACCGAGTTTTCTGGGTCCCATGAACACCTCTACAAATTAAGCAATACAATTATTTTTGTAAAGTAAAGAGAAGTTATGGACTACTTTATAAGTTAATTTTAGCACATGACACACATTCCACTGTTTTATAGCTAACGATTTGTCTAAACACACATAATACAACTTATTTAATTCTAGGAACTATTTTAAAATTAAATACTGAGGACACACGTTCAGTCTTCTACTTACAATATATAATAGCAAATTACTACCAAAAATATTTAACTAACCATGCCCAAATTTTCACCATTTTATTTTCTTCACAACTCAAAGGTTATAATGGACTTTTGTGCTGATAAAAACCACTTTTTACCTCAATGATGTCATCAGACCTGTTATACATTGGGTAACACGCTACACCCTATTATACAATTTTTTATTCAACTATCATTTCACTTTCTCTACAACTTTTCACCATTTGAAATTTGAAATTCAAATTCACTCATTCAAAATTCTCACTCTTCTCTTTCATTGTATTTATCTTTCTATCTCATTTTATCTTTTGTTCTTTACTTATTTCTCTTGCTTCTCATCTTTGCTCTTTCTCATATATGTCCATTAAAATAAATTAAATTTAAAATAATGTCCGTTAAAAAAATGTATAAAATAACTACTATTTTCCACTAAAAAAAAACATATATCTAAGTATATATATTTTTCTCAAAAATAAAATATCTACGTATATATTATTTTTTACGGGAATATGTCAGTACATTCTTTTGTGAACAATGTATGTATATCTTTATTTATGAAATTTAATGTGAACTATATATTATTAAAATATATTTGAGTATACGTTTTTTTTACGATAATATGTTTGTGTACGTATATTTATAAAATTTAATATGACACACACACACACACACATATATATATATATATATATATATATATATATTAATAAAATATATAGTTTTTAACAAAAAAATGTATATGTGTGTGTACGAACTATATAGTAATAAAAATATATTTAAGTATATATATTTTTCTCAAAAAGAAAAAATCTAAGTATATACTATTTTTTACGTGAATATGTCAGTATATTTTTTTTTTGTAAACAATGTAGGTATATCTTTATTTATGAATTTTAATGTGAACTATATATTATTAAAATATATTTGAGTATATATATTTTTCACAAAAATAAAAAATCTAAGTATATATTATTTTTCTCTCTCAATCTCACTCTCCTCTCTTATATTTTTTTTACCAACTTTCTTCATTTTCATTTTCTCTCATCATTTTCAACTTCATTTTCTTTACTAATTTTTGATTCGGTTTTACTAACAAGTTTTGTTTTTTTTAGAGGAAATTAACAAGTGTTGTTGTTATAGCAGAATATGATTTTGTATTTTACAATAACACTATTATATAATACATTAATTATGATTTTTCACAGGACGCATATTAATATTTTTCATACTCAACCATATTAGTAAATAAAATTTATGATTATTTATTTTTTTGACAAATATTATTTTTATTTATTAGTTTTTTTAATATCGTCAATACTAAAACAAGAACAATATTATAATATATTATGATTAATCATACTTCAATTTTTTCCGTTGTTTTTTATTTTATTTAAATTGTATCATTGAAAAACCCGTAGGAGTGTACAATTGTAACACGAGATCTATTTTAGTAACTACAACGAGTGATCAGTTTTAATTGGTGATTTTTTAATATCTATATTTAAACACCACGACTGCTTAGATTTTATTAATATTAAAACAAGAACAATATCATAATATACTATGATTAATCATACTTCAATTTTTTCCGATGTTTTTTTTTTTGAAAATGTATCACTAAAAAACCCGTTGGAGTGTACAATTGTAACACGGGACCCATTTTATTAACTACAACGAGTGATCAGTTTTAATTAGTATTTTTTTTTAATATCTCTATTTAAACACCGCGACTGCCTAAATTTTATTAATATATTAATTAAATATATGTGGGTGTATGGACTATATATTAATAAAAATATATATGAGTATATGTTTGTTTTACGAGAATATATTAGTATATTCTTATTTCTGAAATCTAATGGAAACTATATATTGATAAAATATATATGAGTGGATGGACTATATATTAACAAAAATATATCTCACTGTATTTTTTTTACGGGAATATGTTAGTATATGTTTATTTATGAAATATATTTTACGATAACTATATTATATAATACAATAATTATGCTTTTTCATGGGATTCATATTAGTATTTTTCATACTAAAACATATTAGTAAATAAAAATCTATGATTATTTTTATTTATTAGATTTTTTAATATCGTCGATACTAAAATTTAATATATATTTGTTCATATTAAAATTTAATTATTTTGCCATTTTTTATTACTACCGATCAATATATACATTATTATACTTTAAATACTTTACATATTTTCATTATGGACAAAAATAAAATCACTATGCCAAGCGTAGCAAAGACGCAACAAGCGGCGAAGCCGCGCTACCCGAGCTGTAGCAAGGGTATCTCAACTAGTTACTAAGGAAGATAGAACAAGTGCACAAGGAACCTTAGGCACATAATTATGTTTTCCAATCTCCTTTTGGACACAACATGATGTGTATCTTGAAAGCAATGATTGACAACCTATATAAGAGTTGTTAATAGGAATATAATCACAGCTTTGTGACAAAAGCAAAAAATCCTTACTTAGGTCAAGGACACAAAGGATGGAATGTAGACATTGTGAGTCGGTAGAGCTTACCTAGCTTGCTTCTAATATCAAGGATGAAGAACCCTTCACATTAAAGACACGATTTCAGATCATAAGGAGCATTAATCATAAGAAAATTGCTCTTCTCACAAACAAATATGCTCATTCTCATACAAACTGACCAAAATACCTCCACGTGACTTAAGTCATGTTTACCTATATCAACGTGAGTTAAGACACGTTGCGATGTTGTACTGTTTTGGGACAATGTTACGAAGCAAGTTTCTATACTCATCAAATGTCAAAAATCAGGTAATGTATCATCTAACCTCTTTTGATTTGCTGATTTTTGAGCTTAGTTCGTTAGTTTGGGAAGCATGTCTGGGCATGAGTTTAGTCATGTTGGAGCTCAACGTGAGTTACCTCATGTAGGTGCAAGGGCAACGTGACTTAAGTCATGTAGGTCCCCAGGATTGAATTTTTCCACCATTTTTTTCTTAGCTTGTTGCATAAGTTATTTATATTTTTTCCTTGTTATTTTTTTATTCAATAGACATAGTGATGGTTGAAAATGTGGTGGATGATGGTGTTGAGCCGAAATATGTCATAATTGAAGTTGAAGCTTCCGTTGATGTTAAATCTACTGTTGAAGTGAAGATTAATGTAAAAATTCCCTTTCAATCTCACATTGAAGAAAAACCTAAACTTGCTTGTGTTTCCAAACTTCGCGATTATGAAGTAAACACCGACTCATTTTTTTGAACAAATGATAGATGGCGAGAGCGAGATGATTTGCTTGGTTGTGTTCGTCGACAAGAGGCAAGGGCGTGGTTTACTTTATCTATAGGTAAATCTAGTAAAAAGAATTCCACTGGTGACGTTGCAATGTGAAAGGAGTGGTGTATACAAACTAAAGAAGAGGAGGAAGAAATTGAATCTTGAAGGTACAAACTCAAGGAAATGTGATTGTCAGTTTAGGTTACATGGTTACTTTGAGAAGAATACAAATTTTTGGTGGTTGACCATGCTTAGTGGAATTCACAACCATGAGTTGGAGCCAAAGTTAGGAAATCACCTTCTTGCAGGTAGAATAAAAGAGGAGGAGAAGAAAAGAGTTGTCGACATGAAAATGAGCTTGGCGTTTCAAAGGAATATTCTCACGGGTTTGAAGGAAAAAAACAAAGAAAATGGGACGAAAATAAAACAAGTGTACAATGCACGAACCAAATGGCGAAAGTCTATAAGAGATGACAAGACGATGATGCAATATTTGATTGAGAAGTTGGAAGAGCATAAATACGTCTATTTTACAAGAAAAAATGATGAGTAAACCACTCTTGAAGACATATTTTTTGCTCATACAGAGTCAATTAATATGCTTAACACTTTTCCGACTGTTTTGGTACAAAAATGTACAGAATGCCATTATTTGAGATTGTTTGTGTCACCTTTACCAGCATGACATATTTTTTTGGTTTTATCTTTCTTGTCTCTGAAAAAGAGGATAAATTTACTTGGGGACATGAGATGTTGGTTAGTCTTTAGTCCTCAAAACTCAACATGCCTAAGGTGGTTGTCATTGAAAGGGACAATGCTCTGGTGAATGTCGTTGCCAAAGTTCTCCCTGATTCTTCTACTTTACTTTATTACCTTATTATTTTCATATTGGGAAGAATGTATGAGCTAAGTGCATCACAAACTGCTGAGTCAAAGCGGAGCCGAAGGATATAAAATTTGATGGGAAAGAAGTGAAGGAAGTGAATGAGGAGAAGGTAAGTGATGTTGTTGACAAAATCATGAGTGCTTGGAAAGATTTAGATGACTCTCTTACAGATGATTCATATGCAAGTGTGGTAAAGTGATTCAAAGATGTATGCAAAACATTTCCAAAGTTCCTTGAATATGTTGAAACCACAAGATTGAACACCATTAAGGAAAAATTTGTGAAGGCATGGACATATAAAGTCTTGCATCTAGGGTGAAGAACCGCCAACATTGTTGAATCAGCTCATGGAAAGTTACAAAAATATTTGAGGAATAGTGTGGGAGATTGGGCATCATGTTGGGATGAAATAAACAAAATGTTGGCTATCCAACTTGGTGTGATACAAGCAAGTTTTGAGAGGAGTTGTACCGTCTTAAAACACAGATGCAAATGAAAATTTTTGTACACTAAGTTGGAGGGTTGTGTATCTAGAACCGCATTGTGTTTTATCTTTGAGGAAGCAAAATACTCCAAGACATTCGGCTTTGCTAAGACAGATTGTGATTGTGTGTATAAGAGATCGTACATGTTGCCTTCTACTTGTATTCTTTCCATGAAGATCAAACAAAAATTGCCTATTTGATTGGATGACATATTTCCTCATTGACAAAGGTTACGTGCATTTGGAGAAGAGGTTGATGATGATTTTTCTGTGTTGAAGGAGTGGAATGACATTCAAGAACGTCTCAAAAGAGTCTCTTACAAAATGAGACTCCACATCAAATAAGTGATGTGTCAACTAACGTTTCCATAAGACACAATGTTGCCTCCACCTCCATTATAACTTGGAATGTTTCTTTCCCATGATTTTTACTACAAAATGGTTCTTTCTTACTGATGACTATTTGAATATTTGTGTACCTTCTTCCCTAAATTATAAATCTGAAAATCCTATAATATTTATCAAGCTTAAAATTGCAAAGATGGAGGTGACGGGTGGGGTCTTCTCTGTTTTTCAACCTCCGTGGTCAATAAAGGCGAAATCAGGCATTAATATGCTAAAGTACTATTATCGTAAGAATACAAAATGTAAAATATAAAGATAACATAAAAGCAAAATCATGATTAATAAAAACGATCTTTCTTTTTAATCTTTTTGTCTCAGCCCTCATTCTTCCCACCATCATCCACTTAGTTTTTTTTATTTAAGGAATATGTAATAGTTAACAAGTATTGTTTTTCACTTAGACTCCATCCGACACTATTATGTTTTTTGTTCATGACAAGTAAGTGGATGATGAGCAGAAGGAGGGGAATACAAAAAAGATTACGAAGAAAGTTCATAATAATAATAATAATAATAATAATAATAATTCTTGTAATATAATCTAATTTAATTTTTTAGAACCTCCTCCAATCATTCAAACTACCACTTGCGGAACCTGTGTCTTTTTCTTTCCAACACAATTTCAAATAACTTTTAGTACTTATAACTTGCTTTCAAATCCATATTTACTTCTTCTTTTTACTATCATCAAATAGTCATATTCGGTCAACTATTGTTTCTTAGGATTAGACTCATATTTCAAAGGAATGCTCTTTTATGAGCTTAAAATTCAATAGCTTTTATACCTCACACAATCATATTTATGATTTGTCTCTAATAGTTTTGTGAATATGTAACTCTAAATTTAGGTCTCAAAATATGATGGTTGGTTATAAATTAAATGATCCACATATATAAATAGATAAAAGATGAAAGGTTGACATTGAGCCGAAACCGGTAGAACTAACTAACACATTCTAAGATAAAATATACTCAATTTATTCATGTTAAAATCATCATACAAGAAAGTTGAAATTTCGTCAAAGTGTCTATTTGGTTTAGCTTTTTCCACTACTAAATCTACGTCTTCCCTCCTTCAATTTGGTTTCTTCACTTTGTTTGCATATCTTTTCAAAAATCAATTCAAACTTCAACTATACAATAAGCTACAAAAACCTAGTTTATGCGATGAGGCTCAAATCAATTTTGATTTGTTGACTCATTTTATTTTGTGTTTGCCCTCATTTCCATCCTTTTATATTTTCCTCAATTTTGTATCGTTCCTAGCTTTTCTTCCTCTTGTACAACTTGTTTCAATCTCTCTTCTCTTGGTGCATTTTCTCTCATTTTCAGTAGTTACTTTTAACTCATAAGTTGTTTTTCAGAAATTTTATTTTTTGGCGTCAAGCTTGCAACAAGTTTCTTTTTGTGTCACAAAAATGAAAATAAAAACACACATATTAAAATCATTTTGTTAATTATACATTCAAAATCAATTTTGACTCAAAGTATCCAAACAATTTAAATTAACAAGAATCACTTTTGACTTACTGTATCCAAACATAAATCAATTTAGTTCAACTCACTTTTCATAAAAAACTATTCTATCAAAATAAATTCAATCATAATCAATTCTTGTCACCACATTATCAAACACATATTCAAATAAAAACAAGTTACGACCGAAGTAGAGAGATCAAAATTGGATTATTTATTGGTATAATTGTTAACTTTTCTGCAAATGTAAAATAATTCAAACAACTTAGAAGAATTGTTTAAGGGATATTAATCAATGATGTGATATTATGAGGCCATTTTGAAGTGGTTATGCAACTCAAATTGAGTTGTTATTGTTTGTGTTGCTGCTGCTGTTGTTGTTGTTGTTATTATTATTATTATTATTATTATTTCATTGAAAATACCTCTCACTAATAATTTTGTAAGATAAATTAAAAGTAATCTAAAAGCATGACATTTTTTTAATAGTATACGTAAATAATTAGATATATACTGATTTTCATTTTTGTCCTATCAAAATACTTGTGAATTTGCCCAAGTATCTTTTATTTTTATGCATTTGTTCAAAAGATGAAAGAAAGGAAAAGAGAAAAATCCAAAGGAATATATGAAATAAGAGATGAAAGACATTAGTAATGTTTAGGATGTTTCTTATATAAGTTTAAAGTATGTTGGAATTTCTAATTTCTTCAAAAAGTAATTGAAGGTTACAAATTTTATTTAATTATTAAAACAAAAAGTTATTTAATAAACAATAGATACATAATAAATAAATGTAATAGAGGTTCAACTCTACAATTATTTTCTATTTCTAGTATATATAATATCTATTATCACATGGATGCATGATTCCAAGAGTTACTTATTACAAGAAGAATCAGAGACAATTGATTCTTTTAAAAATATATTGGTGATGTTATGAATTTAGTTGGTTGGTGGTGTTTGTGTGATTGATATGCATGACTTCAAAATTCATATCTAATAAATGAGAATGATGAAAATACAAATATGTATGATTCATTAATATTTAAAAAAATTAGTTTAAAATTCACAATGTATTAGCAGTGTCATTGTTATTCATGTAGTTGGTTTTTGATTTACTGATATGCATGACTCCAAGAGACATATTTAATACATGAAAATAAGAAAAAACAATTGTGATTATTACAAAATATTCAAAATTTAAATAGATGGATAATTTAGAAAAGATTTTGCATGCTACCCAAATCGTTGCCGACAATAGTTTGCATTTAATACTACTGTGAAACAAATAAAATTGCTTGCGTGAAGATGATGCAATTGTGTTTGGTCTAGTTTGTTGTGACTGTGTGATATACAGTCAAGAGTCAAATGGTTTTTGTTCATGTTGAAATTGTTGTATTTTGATGTCGGCAACAACCAATGGATCTACGAACAGTCACCACAGAGAGTATACCTGCAATACAGAAAACTGTTGCATATGGTGATTGAAGGCTATTGTGTTGGAGTTATCTGATATAGTGCTAGTGCATGTATCACATATATATTACGGTGGTTTGTCAAAAACACAAATTTTAACAAAATGCAAAGAGACTATTGACCTTTTACGAAGAGTTTAAAGGGTCATGCACAATAATAGCATGTCTTATGTTCATTAATGTTGTGTTTACAAGGAATGATTTTACCATCCAAAAAGATCTTGCATGTAACTTGTTGTCCGCTTATCTTCTATTTATGTGTAACTGTAAATCATTATCTCATATGTTATTTTTAATCCGTCTCTAATTTGTTTGGTGAGCAGGGGCGAACTTACTGTATGGCTGAGTGTGGCTATAGCTGCACCAGATTATTACCCAATTTTTTCTCTTCATATACTAGATTTAAACAATGAATTATATACAATATATGTTGTATGTTTTTCATGTATTCTTACTCAGCCTAGTGGTAGAAGGTCCTTTAACTATCAGCGTGTCTTGGATTCAACATATGTGGCACATTGGTAAAAAGGACATGTCTTAGCCATTTTTGTTGTTGTGCTTAATGTGTTATAAGTTTACTTTGTTAATATATATAGTTTCTTTAATATTTTAGTCACACCAATAATAAAAGTTTATGTCTACCTCTGTTGGTGAGCCAACTAGATTTATTCCATATCATCGTCAAGTGATATCAAACATGTATATAGCTTATCTTAGGCGTGGTTGTGCATATAACTGATGTTGCACTATTATTGGAATTTTCAAAGTACAATTTATTTTTTTAAAGATTCAAAGTACAACTTGTGCTTTGAAGTTTTCCGTATATTATATATTAAGATAAACTTGCTTCTTAAAATTGTAGTTAACAAATAAGAACGTAGTCCAAATCAAAAGAAACATGTTAGAGATCAACCATTTTTCTGCGTATAAAGAAAAGGGACCAACAATATATATTTTTTTTTATTAAGTAGTTTAGTGGTTATAAATTCACTATTTTTCAGGTAAACAAGTGAGGTGTTTAAGATTCGAACTCCGACCCATATTATGCAATATCTATATCAAATGAAGTAAGTTAACGGAGACGGACCAACACTTTCTTTATAAGTTTTTTTTTTTGACACAAGTTTCTTTATAAGGTTTGAAATGGAAAATCAATTATATGTCATCGGAGTCAAATACATATTTTTAAAGTTAGATTAGATTTTGGTCTTATGAATATAGTGAAATTTATTTTTTGTACTCATAAAATTAGTGGCATACTTGTGTCCTTATAAAAATCTTGCAACATGTAATTTCAGACTTGCTAAATTCAAATTTGTTAACTATCATTAAACTTTTAAATTTTTGAATGATTTGTTGCAAACATGTATTTTTTTTATCTATCAGACATGTATTGTTTAAAATATTATAAAAAGTTTCTCTGCATAAAATGATATCAAAATTTGATTTATATGTACAAATTTTCATTACTTTAATCATGAACTTTTTGCGTTAAAAAAATAACATTTGATTCATTCCATTAAAAAGCTCTAATTTTTTTGTAAATAAACTTTTTATAATCTTCAAAAAATGCATGAAAATATCATTTAAAAATTAAAAGATAATTTTAAAAAAAATTACCTGACATTAAAGGACACGAACATGCCATTTTTTAGGAAAAAAAAGGAATTTGTTATATTTATAAATTGTGTAAATCAGATATGCTTGCATAGAATTGTGTGGGCTATGTTCGCCACAATGAGCGGACAATTGCATTCTTAATGTTGATTTTTTTTATTTTTAAAAATCAAAATGATATATTGAAACTGAGCCAACTTTCAGGTACAAGGTGTACCTCAGAAAGTGCTCACAAAATACAGTCAGAGTACAACAATAGTGAAAAAATTAGCCAATTGCTGCACATAACAAAGGATTTTGGCATTAGTTCTAAAAACTATAATGAAAAGATTCTTAATGTTGAATTTGAATTCATAATCTCTTGTTAAATTAGAAATGTAAAATACATATCTTTTGACATAGATTTTATCCTCTAGACGTAATCATATTCAAAACATTGAAATGTGCAAAGTTTCTCTCAATCAAAATTTGAATCAATGGAAGATCGGTCTCTTGCTCGATACTCGACTTTGGTAGTGTGTGAGATACATTTAATTATGATAAATTTTAAACATAGTTTAATAATTTTTTGGCTACAAAATACATTTTATTAATCCTTATGAATATCTTTAAAAAAAAATAATCCTTATAATTATGTTTAACATTACCAACAATTATTTGGTTCAAATGATTAAAGATATTGAACTTTTAACTATGTGGTTGAGAGTTTGATTCCTGAGCTTTATTTGAGATAAAAGAACTCATCTTATATGTCCGATAAGTTTTTCGACAGGATACCTGTTAAGCTTATACAATAGAATTGACTTTAATTATTTAAATTTTAAAAATTGGAAGAAGTAATTATAGAAAACAAAACGTGGGTAAAGCATATGATGCCAACGAAAGTATATGAGTTTGCCAGTTTCCTATGTTTGGCTGGATCTTAGCAGAAGCCAAAGTCGGTTTCCTAATATTAAGGTTTGTTTCAGAATCTCAAGCTGACACACTTCACTCTATCATTCTCACACATATATACCACCCATCTTTTCACTCTTTCTTCATATCCATCAAATTCCCTTCTTTTTTGTTTTGTTCTTTCAATAGATCAACAATTTCTCTCTTCTCAAATTCCTCTAGAGAATAATGGGCCACTCACGTTTTTTGGTGCTTCTTCTTGTTTCATCCATCCTTTTTCTCTCCTTTGGTTATGGTAAGTATAATGCCTTTCATGATTTAATTTGTGATTGTGTGTGCACTTGTGATTACGCTGCGAACCTTTATATTGTAAAAAATTGTGATTGATACAATTGAGATTACTGTTGAAAAGCCGTTATGAAAATAAATTCCAAAATCTTTCGTATTGTCGTCATAATTGTGATTGCAGACCGCAATTTAAAACCATGAGTAGCTCACTTCATATCTTTATATTAATTGTTTTGTTTTGTATTATTCTAACCTTTGTAGTAATTTGTTGTTTATGATTGGTGGGATAATCCTATTTGTTGTTTATGATCTATCTAAGATGATTTTTTTCTAGATCCCTTTGAGTACATTTTGTACTCTTGTTAATAAAAAATTTGTTTAACAAAAAAAATTTGGTTTGATTTTGATTTTGTTCCTTAATTTTAAGGATTTGGGAGAGTGGCAATGATGGAGACAATTGAAGATGGAGATGATTCTATTAAAGGACTCATGGTAAGTTAATTAGTTATTTCACTTTTCACCCACGAAGTACTTTTTTTGGTTTTCATTTCCTAGTTTTTTTTTAGACTTCATTTTCTATAGTTGATCGAATATTTGCGTCAGAAAGCTTTCTTTGCTTCTCGTCGGAATTTCAGATTATCATGTTCTTTTTTTCAATATTTGTGTCGGAAAGCTTTCTTTGCATCCCGACCGAATTTCAGATTATCATTATTTTTTCCTAGTGTAGTTTGTTTTGGGTTTGATAATGAAAATTAACAAAACATTTGTGTATTTTTAGGAACATGATAGGAAAATGCGGGAAGTGTATGAAATTATGGATTATTCACTGCCAGAGCCAAATACCAATCCAAAGAGTGGCTATACTTTATCCCCTCCTACACCAAGTGTAACTTCTCCACCACCAAGGGCTTAAATGTAACAACAAAATAAAATTAGAATTCAAAATAAGTGTGGTACTTATTGGGAAGTCTAGTGAGTAACAACAAATTAATGATCATATTTCTATGATACTTTGACAACATGTCTTAGCCTAAAGTTTTAAGATTTTAGGTGTTTGGGATATTTGGATAATTTAGTTGGGTGCCTAGTCACATTCAGGTTGACTCAAGATCCATAGAATTAGGATCATATTAATTTATTGCTGCTAGTTTATTTATTTCAGTTTGTCTTATGCTTTCAAAAATGTAATGATAAATCAATAACAATAAATGTGTTGTTTGTTCTTTTTGCACATACAATACTTTACATCACTGGCGTATGCACAGACACGGATATCGGATACGAAATGATGTAATTACTACATATAATTCAAAGATGATTACAAATGAAAGTGATCAGATGTAATTACAAGTTGCTTGTGTTAGTGTTCGATACTGATATGTGTTGAATATCAAAGATGTCTTTATTTGAAGTATTGATGCTACAAAAATTTGTGGCTTCAATTCACAAAATTAAATTTTAATTTTAGTATTATTTAGATGCATTGTAGTACATCCAAACACAGCCTGTTTTCAGTACAGGGTTACTAATAAGGCAACACAGAATATTTGAAGGTTTAATTTAAGTTAAAATTGAGTTTGAAGTAGTAATTAAATTGATCTATAACTAGGTCAACTGATTTATAGGAGTACACATAACTTAATTTATTCTAATTGAAGACTTTTTTCCACATTTATTTGAATTAAAATGATCATCAATCAAATATCTGGATTTTATTAAAATCGACCATATTTAGTTGTGTCTAACGAGGAAGGTTCTGAATGCAGCTTCCTTAATCCTTAATGTGCATATACAATATTAACTATTAAGGGCACATGCATGCATCCCTTTCTTCCACGAATTATCTGAATACTACTATAGATTTACATAAATTAATAGTTGACTTACAAGATAGATTGCCTCTATCTATGCATGATTTGCCAAGTTTTAAGTCTACAAAAGGGTTGACAAGATTGTCTCACGTGCAATATGGGGTATGAGAATTTGTGGTTCAGTTTAGGTTGACTTCAATGTAAAAAATTTGTTTTTTCTATGTTTACGTGTTTGTTTGTTTGCGAATCAGAGTTCGATAGAAATCACGACAAAAACCACTTTGGCGAAGAAGCTAATATTAAAGCTTATGAAAATCACGGCAAAAACACATCAGAAAGCGTACAATGTGCTTTTCTATGTTGTAAATGGAAAATCAAACACACTTTTAGTTATATGGGAAAAGTTTCAATCGATGGAAATCTCAAATGATTTTGAATGGAAAAATTTCTTCAATAATTTAAGCATGGTTGATTATCGAACTATTAGATGTCTACGAGATTGGGCCAAAAGCTATATAGGTCCAACAATTGAACTTGATCTAAGTTGATTTAAGAATTAGAAGAGTTTCATTTTGAGTTTTATTTTTTGAGTATTTCTTTCTTCACCCTCCTGTTTGGATTCTAGCTTTGACATTTTTGGATTATAAAATCTGAAATCATTTAGAAATAAATGGTAATAAATCATAATCTAGTTTTGCAACAACAACACAAATTCAACACTATAATTGCAACATCATAATTAAACATAAACAAGATCATGGATGAACCAAACTAATTTTTTCACTAGATTCATCCATGCACGCTCTAGTTTCTTCGCATGTCTTGGGTCGAATCAAAATTTACAGAATAACACTAAAATATCTCACAAAGGTCGTGTCTACCTTGAGGGGTCCATTTGAAATATACCACCCAAATACAAAGAACTTGATTCTTACGTCGTTGTCATTCTAAAGTTTCATTTGGATGAATCGAACGATTCAATCTCAGTCAATCCATGAACGAAGATCCATAAACGGGACACTTCATCTAGGAGTATATATTAAGGCACTAGTTCAAATCACAGTGTCACTTCTCTATAATTAATGTGTGTAGTGTAAGTTTTATCACTAAACTCATTAATAAAAACTACATGTAAATGTTCCATAAGTCCTAGCTTAACTGACAAAAATGCCAAAATTGTTAGGCCGGACATCATAACCAGGGTTTAAACCCCGGTACCTCCACTTTCTGTGTGTGAGTTTATGGTGGCTTTGCCATCTCGTCTATCTACCAAAAAAAAACACTACATGTAAATATATGTTTTTTTTTAAAAAAAAATTGAAGAAGAAATTACTTTTAATAACATCAACGCTATGATCATTTTATAATAATCTCCGAGTATTTGAACCTTTGAAGTTATAAAGTCAAGTTTTTGTCTTTAGGCGGACTTCCTATAAATAAATTATATATGTGAAAATATAAAAATAAAAAAAAAAGATTATATTATACTAAGAGACAAATGTAGTACAAATGTTTTGAGAAAATTATATTATATTAAGTTGCAAGTGGAAATATGACTTAGACATATTGTAGGCACAACTTCTAGGAAACTACTGAAAAATTGGTGTGACCATTAATTTTCTTAGGAAAAAGCCTTAGACATTAAAAAAACATGTTTAAGACAAAATCAAAGCAGAAACAGACAAGAAAAAAGCAGGCCTACATGACCTTTACCATAGCACAACTAAACAAACACTCCATATATGCTGGGAATTTAGAAAACAAGATATTTTTTTTAACCATAGTACTTTTAATATATATAATGTGCCACCTTTTTCTTTTTTTTAAGGAAAAAAATAATATTTCGATCTTCATATATGCCACTTTTTTCTTGACAATATTCACAATAAAAAAAAAAAATTCTATCTTCATACACTAAAATAACATCCTAACAAAATTTGAACCTTGCACAAGGGTGATAGAATTCTAAATATCCATCTATTTTTTGAATTTTGAGTATACTTGTAAACATTGTTTTTCGCCAACTTGTTTATCTTATTGATGCAATGGAGTTGCAACGAGTTATGTGTATTTTGGGATTGAAGGAAGGTTTAGAAGTTGATAGTTATCAAGAATTTTGATGAAAATCATGATGAAAGAATTGACTTCATCGAATTTGTAAAGATTATGGAAAACATATAGTGCTTATATTTTAGGAAAAGATTGAACATCAACAAAATATTCCTCGAAAAGGAAACAAAGTTTTATTTTATGAATTAAGATTATACTAATGATCATTTTACAACCGTTTCACGAAAATTTAATCTTTGTACCGTGATTAGAAACTACACTCTTATCATTGGAGGATAAAATGTTGTCCCCTCACTATCGTAACCGGTAACTTTGATAGGGAAGAAGAAATGCAAAACTAAATGAAATAAAGAACTTGGTTACATGAAGGATGGAAGTAGAACAAAGGTGTTACAATGTATTTATGGAGACAATCAGAATAAAGAGTTTCACAAACAATGCATAACCAATGCACTCAATAATTTTCAAATTTGCAAGTTGGTCCCCATATTTTTCAAAATTTCAAATTGTCTGCTTTAAAATTTTAAAAAACTAGAAATTGAATATTGACCCCTCAAAATTTACAAATTAGCCCCTCAAAATTTTCAAAAAAATCAAAAAGGTCCCAATTTTTCTATTTACAAATTTGACCAAAAAAATTTAAATTTTTAAAAGTAGCCAAAAAAATGTTAACAATAATTTTTTTATTACTCTATCAAAACAAAACTATTTATAATTTATAATGAAGACAATATAAATAAATTATTTGATTTGTCTAGAATTCTAAATTGAGAAAAATTACTTTTGTCTTTTAAAAAATAAATTGACACAATTTACAATAAATAAATTTTTATTTTTTTGTATACTATCGTATACACCCTTAGGACACATTATCATTTCTATTTTTTTTTTCTAGGTCCAAAGATCGCAATTCATTCATTCAACAAAAACAGAATGACACTACCAAAAAAAAAAACAGAATGCCACATATAATACAAAAAAGTGTAGATAACTACCTACTACGGGGGAAAATACAACTATAATCTCCTGAATTGATTCTGGCTTATATATAATTCTACCAAAAATTTTGGCTATCCTAGAAACAGAAACAAAGACTACATTCAAGCATGGAAGCTTAAAAAATTGTCAATACTAGGAAGTTTAAGTACTATGATTTATTTATTTTTATATACTTAAATTGAGTCATCGTTAGAAAGAGGTTAAATTTATATAAACAAATGATAAACATAAATTTCTTATGCAAAATTTGTTGAAAGATGCAAAGGGTGAGACTTAAGATGCAAGAAAACAAAACCGTTCACATGGACTTGTAAAATGGTGACACACGTTATTCATGTCTTCGCAAATTCTTTCCTACCTTTTCAAATAAGTAAACTCACTAGCACCCACATTCCAACTCAAAACTCGTAGTTGCGTATATGAGTTTTAGATCGTAAAAAAAATTAAATAAACACACCCACTCCATATAAGATGTGGATAGATATTAATCAATAGTCAGAATTTTTTGAAGTTATCTTAATATAATTATACATAATAGTTTTTTTTTTCCGATCTTGAATATAAGCAAAACTAATTATAATAAATTGATATATTTGAATAAAAATTTAAACCAAATGCATCAACTTTATTTGATTTTTTTTTTTATTTTTTATAATTGATACCATAGTATAAGAAACTTAAATGAAATGACACGAGTCTCTGCTAGTTTAATCAAGGTCCTAAGATCAAATTCAGTCATGAGCGTGCAACAACGTTAAAACTTTTAGGAAAAATTTACCGTCCATTTGGGTCCCACAAAACTCGAGAGATTTGTCTCCACAGTTGCACGTGCGGTGGAGACACAATTTAAAAAAAAAATAGTATAAGAGAGGTAGTAGAGTAAGTGGAAATATGACATTGATCCCAAATTTCAGACACAGTTTCTAGGAAACTACTGAAAAATATCTGTCCAATTTTCAAATACCACAAATCCTACCCAAAAAATCACAAATATAATAATATATTGAAGACAGAATCAAAGCAGAAACAGACAAGAAAAAGGCAGGCCAACATTACATGACCATGACCATAGAACAATTAAATAGACACTCCATTTATGCTGGAATTTAGAAAACAAGAAATTTCCTTTGATATTGTCAAGAAATAACCAACCATACCTTTTTTAATATAAACATCATTTTCTTTGCACCGTCTTTATAAAAATGAACTTGTCATGCACCTTCCTATACAATTCAAAATTGTCCTATTTTTTCAATTATATAACAAGCCTTTCATGGTTCATTCATCCACACTTTCAAATCACAAATAACATATTTTCCATCTTCTTAGACTAAAATAACAACTTAACAAAATTTGAACCTTGCACAAAGGGTCATAGAATTCTACATATTCAACTATTTTTTTGAATTTTGAGTATATCTACCAAAATGGTTTTTCGCCAACTTGTTTATCTTATTGCTGAGGAGAACACATTACAGAATGATGAAAGCAACTCAACTTTGTTTGGTTTGATAGATTTTTTCATGTATTCAACGTTCTTCGTTAGAATATATAAGTTCTTCTCGAGTTTTTGGTTTTTCCTTCTCTGCCAACTTCGTTCCGGTGACTTAGAAGTAAGGGGAGAGAATCAGTTATCAGAAACTGAATCAAATATTAGCAGAGACTCGAATGTCAGTGGAGAAAGTAGAGAGATTAAGAGGGATGAAATTGAAGCAGTGATGGCGAAAATGGGAATTTTTTGCAGCTCAGAAAGTGATGAACTTGAAGAAAAATATGGTTCGAAGGAGCTTTCTGAATTGTTTGATGAGAATGAGCCAAGTTTGGAGGAAGTGAAGATGGCTTTTGATGTTTTTGATGAGAACAAAGATGGTTTTATTGATGCAATGGAGTTGCAAAGAGTTATGTGTATTTTGGGATTTAAGGAAGGTTCAGAAGTTAAGAATTGTCAGAAGATGATCAAGAATTTTGATGCAAATCAAGATGGAAGAATTGATTTCATTGAATTTGTAAAGATTATGGAAAACAGATTGTGCTGATTTGTTTTTTTCCTTTGTTTAAAGGATTTACTATATAATATGAGTTATTTTGACATTTTCTTTTATTTCTTTCAGCTCTTTTCTTCTGCATAATGTTAGCATTAATACTATACTATAATCAATCAACAAAAATATTGAAAAATATGAATATTGAGTAGCTTATTTGTGATTAAAATCCATATAAGCTGGAAATTGATAACAAAGTTAAGTGTCATTTTAATAGCATATAACTATCAATCATATAGAAACAAGAACTACATGCCAAAACAAAGGAGCACAAAGTGAGAGATACATGAATGTTTGGATTCGTGGTGAGTTTGACAGAATCACGGCGTGATTTATACTTTAGAACTTCAAAAAAATCATGGTGCCACCTTGATTTCGTCAACATCATCCCAATTCTAAACATGCATCTGTAAGGCTGCACAAATCACACAACAAACAGAAGAGAATAAAAGATTATAAGGGACCAACATGGACAATAATGTGGTCACTTGTGCTGTCATAGTCAAATCATTGATAACAACATACAATAAAACATTTGTATGCCAACTACTTAGAACTAGAAATATCGACTCAAAAACATGTTCTGTTATGTGTCTTGTTAAAAATACTTGTACAAGTTGTTCATAATCAAATTGAAGACCATATAAAATTGAGGGGCATTTGATTTTGCTACATGGGGCTAGTGTATCCAGCTGCTGGTACTACTACATATGAAATGGGAGATTTTCTTGCAACTATTTCAAGGACTTCATCATAAAGGTTGACACATTATTGAAATATTATCTCAGAAAGAAAAATAATTTAAATTATGTTACATATATAACCAATTAATCATTATGTTACATTCACTTTCCACAAAAACTACAAAATCCCACTTGGTACAATCATTAGAACTTTTGACAAATGCAACAGCTTTTCAACTCCTGAAATTTATTAGTTTAGTATTTGTAACCATGTGATATCTTCTATATCGCTAATCTGCAAAAATTTCAGTTTATTTTGGACTGAATATATAACTGAGTTCATAAAATTAAGACATTTTTAAGATGCATGAATATTATAACAGAGTCGCTACTCTTTTTTTTGGTTACAGAGTCACAACTCTATTCACACACTACAACATAATTGAGATGTAGTTACAATTGAAAATTGTGACTAAATCATTAAAATTGTTACTAATTAAATTTAGTAATATTTGAGCAATTGTTAGGTAAAGCCTGTGTTACAAGAGAGCTACAGTAACCTTTTATAGTATTATCAGTAACACTCGAAAAATGTACATATTTGTATTTTAGTAACACTATTTTTTTATCACTGGTAACAAGAAAAAAATGTCACACATTTATAATTTTGAAAAGTTGTAAAAAGTGTCGCAAAGTTGTCTAGACTAAAAAATTGTGAGTCAACCAAAAACCATTATTGATTGAAATTAGATTAGAAAAAGCGGATTATCTATAGGATTTTTTTGTTGTCTATCCACACATTTAATATAGAAATCACATAAGTAATTTTACACAATCCAAGCAAATCACAATATTACATTTGGATCAACAATTTTGGATAACAAGACAATGAAACCTTAACTAAACCTACTAATAACTTTTTTCAGCAAAATTCTCAACAACAAAAAAAAAGCCAAGAGGGTATCTAAGCAAGCTTGATTCCCAATGCTGCAAAAAGGGGAATGTATCAGCTCAGCTCTTTATGCAAGTTTGATTCCCAATGGAAAATGCATTGGCATTTGATGTTCCTGCAAGTTTTAAAAAATGATTGTTATCACATAGAAAGCAATAGAACCAATCAATTCAAATGCCTAATGCCTAATTTGATACTTCTATATACCTGAAATTTATCAAAGATCACAAAACAAATCATGTTCTACATATACCTGTAATTGCCATCGAAACACACAAGGGAAGTGTTCAAATAAGGGTATTAAAGTAATAACCTGCTTGCAACCGCCATTTCTCTATATATTCATGATGAAGTAATAATAGCATATCTATTCCTAATCCGCTTAATCTATTTCATCCAAATGACTCTTATCAAAATTCTAAATCTTTTTGTGATTTTAAGTGAAAGGGAATCACCAAACAGAATCAAATACAAATCCTTCATAGCAAAAATCCTAAATGCAGTACAAAACAAAATCCTCAAAGACAACACAGGTTATGAATTATACAGATAAAGTAGAAAAAACTGATAGATTAAGAATTTCAGAAAATCACAAAAAACGAAATTGAATTGAGTCACATTTTCGAAAACCCAAGCCAAGATAGACATTTGCTACATTGCGAGAATGACATTTGAGAATACCAAACATGAATTTCATGAGTAAATGAAACGTCTAGAATAGAATACTAAAAAGAAGTTACTAAATAGAAAGACCGTCTAAAACATATCATATTACATGTGCATCTCTTCTGTTTTTTGTTTTATCCACAAAAAACAAAAGAGATGCAATTCAATTGAATATGATGATGATTCAAATGAAATTCAGCAGCAAGGAGAACAGAGCAATATCTAGCAAATAATCAAATCAAATTTCTGTTAAAAGTAGCCAAATTGAGCAATATTACTGTACCTCATAACTTATTAACCTCGCTCAATATGATAAACTAGCCTAAGATAAACCAGATTCAAGTTATAAGCATAAACCAGCCTCAACTTCAGATACTATATTACCTTAGTGTGAGCAGATTTTGACATGCCCTCCTCTAGGCGTTTTGAAAGATCCATGATCCTCATTTTCTGCATTTTAAAAGAGTGTATATGTGTTACAAATAGCATATATATCATGATAAGACAAATGACAAGATACCACAAATTTTTCAATTGGGCAGAGAAATCAATATTTTGGGTTGAGTGAACAAAAACTACTAAACTTACTTGGAGTAAACAAGAAGATATATTCCCAACATCATATTTCAATTAGTAATGTTTCGGATATTCCCAACATAATTTCCTTCAAGTCTAGTGGGACCACAGAACAAAATCAACCTCCGACCAATGAACACAGGTGTCCTCAACTCTCCAACAACCACGACTATCGACACTGGAGCAGCATCAGTTTGGGTCTGCACGATGAGAACGTGAACTGCTTTGGCATCATCCAACCCAAAGTTTCCAATAATTTAGTTAAGATCGAATCTAGAATTACCACATAATCGCATTCCAAACAAACAATTCCGTTCATTGTGCAGAATCCAAACACCTTTAACGAACATATGTGCAGAACAATCACATTACGGAGATTAGAGAAGTAAATAAAATTTGGTTGAAGCATTTTATTTGTACCATAAAGTTTGGTTGGAGCATTTTATAACAAGCATTATACCATGAGGCAAAATCAAAACAAAACAAAGACAACAGAATACAAAAATTCACTTCATCCGAACCAATTTTTCAACCTGAAAAGGCAAATTGAAAGAAAGAAAGCAATACATTAGAACAGTGGTATTACCGGTGAGACAAGAAGAAGGAGGTGGCACCGATGTGAGATTACGTGTGGATCAAGAAGAAGACGGTGGTGGACGAATGAGAAATCGAAGATGATTGACATATCTGGAGCAGAGAACCTTGAGCAAGCTTCACAGAGGAAGTAATCGTGAGAGAATGAGACGGAGATTCCATGGATCGAGAATGTTTTCTCTGAATGATTGTGTTGAGTGAAATAAACTAACACACACAACACAACACAACAATTTCAATTAAAAAGCCATACAGTGTTTATTGAATAGAATGAAAAATAACAAGTGTTACGGTGGTGTTGGTAACATTTTTTAAAAAATGTCTCAAAAACCTGTTAAACAGTGACATTTCTACGTTATTAATAGTTATATATGTAGTAGTGACAAAAGTTTTCAATCCTCAATAATAATCTCTATCCTTGCATTCTCCTATTTATACCATTATTCCTCCAACTAACTAACTTCTCTAACCACTCTTAACTACTTTAATTCCCCTTTTTTCTATATCCTAACATATTCTATATGTAATTTAGTTTTAGTCAAATGAAAATGGAATTGATTTCAATAATCTCAGACCACAGCCAGACCCTTAAAATCTAAACTGGTGTAATCCATGCTAAAAGGTGTAGAACCTATGATATTCACTTCAAACAATCATGATCGTATTAAACTTGTGAGAATGCTACCAGTGGTCGGTACAAGTACAGGTCCCATTGCGAAAATGATGGAATCGACTAGCATCTCTAACAATTATCAACCTGTTTGTGACCTTTGATATTAGTTTTACAGCAGTGTGACAATCTTCACATATCCGAAGGTTTTTAATTACGCGGATGGGTGCCGGAGAAGGTATTTTCATGAGGCCATATGCTATGGCCAGCTTCTCACTGTGGTATTTAAGATAGCTTTCCTTCTGTTCATCTTCCACGTCATGCAGCACGGCCTCAATATTCGGCACATATCCCAGTTGCTTAATCATTTCCAGCAATAGCTGAACCTTGTTGTAAATTTCAATACACTCTGGATGATTGCTTCCATCTGAAGAAAAGACGTGGACGGCATTTCTTATCTCAATCCAACTCACTCCAGGTTCCTTCTTAACGTTTCTTTCCCTCATCATTTTCCTAATCATTGTAACACTGTCCCAGCTACGAGCCTTTGCATACATGTTTGATAGCAATGTATATGTCCCCATGTCACGAGGGTCCATCTGCAAAATAGTTTCTGCAATTTTTTTCCCCAAGTTATAATTTCGATGAATATTGCACGCATTAAGCAATACTCGCCACGCAACAACATCCCATTTCACTTGTGTTGTCCTCATGAAGTTCTCAGCCTCTTCAAGCATACCAGCTCTGCACAAAACCGCAACCACACAGGTGTAGTGCTCCAATCCCGGCTCAACCTTAAAATGCTTCATTAGTTGATTCAAATAGTAAAACCCTTCGTTTACAAGAGCCAGATGAGCGCAAGCAGATAGAACGCCAACAAAGGTTACATGGTTTGGACATTCTCCGGCAGACATCATCTCTTGAAACAGTAGTAAAGCTTGTTTACCAAGTCCATGTTGGGAATACCCACATATCATAGCATTCCAAGTGATAATATCCCGATTTGTCATATCAAAGAACACATCATATGAAGAATCAATGCTGCCACACTTGGAATACATATTTATCAAAGCATTCCCGACAATAACACGATTCTTAATACCTAACTTCTCAACTCGAGCATGCAATAGATCGCCATGTCTGAGTGCCGCCATACCTGCACAAGCATTAAGCAAAACCGCAAAAGTGAACTCGTTGGGCACAGTACCTTCTCGATCCATACATGTAAGCAGATTCAAAGTCTCCTCAAATTCACCATTCTGCAAGTAAGCAGTCATGAGAGATGTCCATACCACCACATTCCGATTTCGCAAACCGTCAAAAACTTTCCTCGCACTCAAAACATCGCCACATTTCCCAAACATATCTACCAACATGCTACCAACAAATACATCAAACATCAAACCGCCTTTCAACAACTGCGCATGAACTTGCAAACCCAATCTCAAATCTCTAATCTGACCACATAGCCCCATGACACTAACATACGTAACGCTATCCCAAACCACTCGTTCATCCACCATCCTCCCCAACACTTCCACTGCTTCTCTCAAACGCCCAGATTCCACAAGCGCATTCAACACAGAATTATAGCAAAAAGCATCATTATCATTATCACTACTACCATACTCACTTTCCAAAACCTTCAACGCTAAATCAACATGAAAACACTTCGAATACATATGAACAAGAGCACTTTTCACAAAATGATGAAAAACCAATCCAAACTTAAACAAAAACCCATGACACTGCATCCCTTCAAAAACTCTCCCACTATGAGCACAAGCAGAAAGAACAGTAGTAAACACATACTCATTCGGTTGATGCAACGACGAAACCATATTCTTAAACAATTTCACAACTTCCAAATGTTCACCACTATGTAAATAACCACCCATTAAAGCATTATAAGAAACAACATTTCTAAGAGACATTTCATCGAACAGGTAACGTGCGAAACGGAGTTTTGAACATTTGACATAGAGATTGATGAGGGAGTTAAGTTGAATAATGTTAGATTCACTGTATGAATGATGGGTTGAAGATTGGTTGCGAATGAGTAACTGGGTATGTATGGATTTGCCAAAGTTGAGATTTTTAGTATTGGCAGAGAGTTTTAAGAGGTGTAAAAGTTCTTCAAGTGATGGGAGATACCTTGAATAGAAAGCTACCATAGTGTTAGTTTTAGGTAATTTCTGGTGAAAACAATTGCAGTTTTCTCTGTTGTGGATAACTAGGTTATATTTGAAGGAGGGAAGGTAACTTTGAGGGGGGTGTAGAGAGCAAATTACATAAAAATCTAATTTTATTTTTTTTTAGTAACGATTTTTGTTGAATTTGAAGAAGAAAAGAGGCAGTGTAAAATAATGAGTGTGTTGGGGAAAGCAAGAGAAGTAGGAATTATTCCATTGATGAAAGTTGTTAGGGTAAAAGGGATGTGTATTTTGGAACAATTGCATTTAGAAGAACGATTGCTTCGAACAAGTTCTGATAATTGGTGTCTTATTAATGATGGTACCACTTCTCCTGCCATTGTTATGGGTTTGTCCGGGTGAGTCAGTACTACTTCTTCTGAATCTTTTGTAATCTTGTTATTTTTTTGAATTCCATATATGATATAATATTATGATGCCGTTTCATGCTTATGATCAGTCTTTATGCTTTGGGAGAGCTTATTGAAATATCTTATGATATGTTTATAAGTTGTTTTCGGCTTATTTTTATTAGCTCTTCATCATAGCTTATGAGAATAGCGTGTAGCTTACAGATAAGCACTTATACGATAACTATGTATGTTATAAGGGCTTAATTAACTTATTTATCCATTCAAGGTCTATGTATAAGCTATTTCTATAATAAAAGAAAATAAAGTCAAGTTGTTTTCGTAAGCTATCCTAGAGAGCTTATGGAAACATGCTGCTGAAAACAGTTTACGGATATGTCATAAATTGCTTTCATAAACTCTCTAAGATAACATGGAAAGATAATGGAAATAAGCTGTTGAAAATGGCTTATGGGCATGTCATAAGCTCTCTCGAATAGTCTTATAAGTGATTATGCTAGTGGAACCTGTTTAGTGGGATAAGAGTTGGTTGTTGTTTTTATTGTTCTGCTTGAGAATCACGGTCCAGTTTTTTCTAGGCTCTGTTTGGATAAACAACTAAATTAATTAAGCACTTATAATAATATAAACATCTATTATTATGTAAGTGAGTTTGGATTACTTTGTTTGAGTTTTTCTACAAACATAAACACTCTTTTGAGACTGTTGAGAGTGCTTATGGAAACAACTTGACATGTCAATAAACTGTTTCCAGTTTATTTCTTTAAGCTCTTTAGGATTACTTATCAAGTTATCAGACAGGTTATAGCTTATATGGGAATAGTTTGGATTTACTTTAACTTTTTAGTTATTGAAATAGCTTATAGATAAGCACTTATATGATGAGTACGTATGTTAAAAGTGCTTAATTAACTTATTTATCCATTCGAGGTCTATGTATAAGCTATTCTATAACAAAAGATGGCCCCGTTTGGTTTAAGCTTATTTTGAGCTTATGTAAATAAATAAGCTTTTATTTTAATTTATAAACTCTCACTAACGAAAATTGTATCTTCATAAACGGGTTTTTCATAAACTACCTTATAAACTTATAAATAATACATGAAAACTTATTTATTTGCATAAGCTGTTTTATATAAGCTCTAAAATAAACTAATCCAAATGGGCCCAAAATAAAGTCAAGTTGTTTTCATAAGCTATCCTAGAGAGCTTATGGAAAAATGCTGCTGATAACAGTTTATGGATATGTCATAAGTTGCTTTCATGAATTCTCTCTCACAGTCTCTATGTTTATAGCAGTGAATAAGCTCAATCGAAACAAGCCCTATGTTTTTATATCTTTGGAATGCTGTTCTGTTTTAGAATCATAGTCTAGTTTTGTTTTACTAATATTCCCTTATCACATGTTTTTCATTCAATTCATTTGGTATGACTCCATGCAATAGTCCTTTTATTTATAGTTTGGAAACAAGTCATACATGGAGTCTAAGAATCTGGTGTGTACATGTGAAAACTGAAAATAATGAAGTGTTTACTTTTATCCTATTGTCTAATATTTTCCTGATTTTGTACCAAATTGGTGTTTATTAAACTTTGGTTACATGAATCACAAACGAGAGCGAAGTTCGTGGGTCGGAGAATGCCCTAGTGTTTGACTTGCTTAGTTAGGAATTAGAATCGATGAAACACTGACACATACACCGGACACAACACCAACACCGACACATAGACACTAATTATAATTTAAAAAATGAAAGTGATTGAATGTAATCACGCCATATGTGTAAGTGTCATGTGAGCGTCAGGCACTGCGACACACCTTCAGCTTAAGTGTCTGCTAGATAGCTTAGAGCACATTTCAAATAATTAATTTCTTATTAATGATGGGACTAGTAACCCTGCCATTAAATAGTCTCAAAGGTGCTTATACTAGTATCCCCTTGCCACATGTTTTTCTTCCAATTTATTCGACACGATTCCATGGAATAGTCCTCTTATTTATACTTTGGAATAGTGTTATTGATGGCGGAAAGCCAAAAATCCGCCGTAGTGCCACCATCCTTCACAATTTGGCCATGGCGGTTGTCAAAAAATCCACCGCCGTAATCTGCCATGGCTGATACAATCCTGCTATGGAAACAAGTCTTAAATGGAGGTTAAGAATCCGGTGCACATGTGAAAACCAAAAAGAATGAAGTGCTTTTTTTTTTTATAGGTAGAGATGTCGGTGGTATTTTATGTCTTTTTACTATGTTGTTCTGCTTTAGAATCGCAATCCAGTTTTGCTTTTACTAGTATTCCCTTGCCACTTGTTTTGCTTTCAATTTATTTGGCATGATTCCATTAAATAACCCTCTAACATACTTTGCAAACATGTCATACGTGGAGTCTAAGAATCTGATGCATATGTAAAAACTGAAATGAATCAAGTGTTGATTTATTTGTCAAAGCAAAACGAGTGTTGGTTTTTGTCCTGTAATATAATCTTTTTTCTGATTTTGTATCATATTGTTGTTTAAACTTAAAATTGGTTGAATAAACCACAAATAAGAATTGAGCTTGTGGAATCATGTTTTATTCTGGGGAATGCTCTAGTGTTTGACTTGCTTAGAATACATATTTGAGAGTGTTTTTGAAATTCTTTAGGAAATTTTTTATTTCTTTTTATTGATACGTTTGTTTCTTCGAACTTAAAGTTTCAATTATCCTGGCCATTTTCCCTTAATCACTTTTAAGTGGAAGGTAAGTCCCTGTAGTGGGTAATGTCATGTTTTATATTTGCAAAAAAACAATTTCAACATTAAGGGAACATAGTATTCTCAACTCTTCCCTGGGAATGGTCTTTGAAAATATTCTGGGAATGCAGCATAATGCGTTCTCAGGTATGAAACATAATAAATGCATCTAGCAAATGAATGTTACATTCTAGAGGCAACTTGTTGATTTTCTTTCTTTATGTGATGCCTACTTCATTCTCTCCCTTTGAACATGGGAAGTAGGAATTAATGTCAATGTGGAATATTTTACATAGGAAACTTTCGGAACTTGTTGAAACAAAGTCTGTGTTGCGAGATCGTATACCTGTCATCAGAAGGTTTACCGGGGGAGGAACTGTTATTGTTGACAATGGCACTATATTTGTTACACTGATATGCAATAAAGACGCTGTTCCAAATGTTCAACCCTTTCCCCGTCCCATTATGTCGTGGAGTGGTCAATTGTATGGTAGAGTTTTTGAAGGGCTTGCCGATTTCCATCTCCGTGAAAATGGTATATTGATTGAGTCTTGTATCAAGATCTTTTTTACTATGTTTCTAGGACCATTCATTTTATGTGTGTTAAATGAACACAAAATTTGTAGTGCAGAGTTGTGTTTAATTCAATGGTTCATTTAAATTCTAACAAAGATTCAATCTGCTTCATGAATTTTACTATGGATTTCTGATCCAATTCTTTTTTTCTTCCTTTGTGTTCTAAGATTATGCGTTTGGTGATCGAAAGTTTGGTGGAAACGCTCAATCTATAACCAAGAACCGGTGGGTACACCACACGTCTTTTCTATGGGATTATGAAGCCAAGAACATGTCTTATCTCAAGTTACCAACAAAGGCTCCTAAGTATCGATTAGTATGTTTATATTTCAATATCTCTTTTCTCTACGTAGGAGTTATTAATTCGTAAATATACTTTATACAATTTAGAAGTGGGTTATTACATTATCTCCACAAATCAAACTCAAATAGTTTTAAGATTACTTGCTTCATTTGTTTATCGATCAATGCTTACATTTGATTGCAATGGTGCAGACAAGAGATCACATGGATTTTATATGTCGAATGAAGGAGCATATGCCAAGATCAGAATTTATAGAGCGAACTATAAAGGCGGTCAGAGACGAGTTTTCTGTGAGTCCCGTTAGCTTGGAGTCCTTATACAGTGATTCTGTTTCTGAATATGTTCATACTACGAAGCTACTAACAGAGAAGGAAATTCGGGAAGCTTCTATTGTTCAAACTTGAAAGTATAGTTACAAAAGGACTGACAATAATTTATGAGTAGCATGCGAGATAAAATTCATTGATGGGGGAAGGATGCTGCTTTTGAGGAATTTGATTTCCCAAGTTGAGTGCTGATGAAATTTAAATGCTATGTATTGAAATTGTTGTCTAATCAATTTTTTCTGACCAAATTTTGTTGCTTTTTTCTTTTGGTAGAATATTTCAAATGTATTTGGCAATAGATATTGTCTTTATTTCATTCTGATTTTTCAACTATTATTTTGTTTTTATTTAGATAACAATTGTTCTGTATAATTTATTTGGTGTAATATCATTATATTTATTTTGCAGATTATTTGTTGTATTTTTTTTCAATAAATAGATATTGCAAAACTAATTGGAAAGAATCCTGCATTGCAAAGAATCCTCCTTCCCACCTGAATCTATGTTCCAGTAGGTTTTTTTTCCTTCTTCCTAATAGCTACCAAAATCCATCTTCCGATAGGGTTAGTGTGATGCTACAAAAAAAATCTGTTGAGATTTTTTTATTATTAAACCAGCTGCGACCTCACATATCTGCAATACACCTTCTCAATAAATCTGCGAGGTCGCAGCTGGTTTAATAATAAAAACAGCATTCAGATCATAGGTTGGGGAGGAAACCTTATCACATAAATCTCACTACCACTAGGATTCAAATCTAGATCATCGCCATAAGTTAACCTTCACACACACACACACACACACACACCAGCTCTCAAGGATCTTTATGTAATCAGTCTCCTGCATAATCTAATGTGAGCAGAAACATAAACAATTCTCAGTCAAAGCATTACGATTTGACTCTCGATGAATATGCACAAACTATCATTTTTCAGCATCCTTAAAATATTTTCCAGCTTATTGAATTGGAAACGAAGACTACATTTACATTCTTTTCCATTTTCCACATAAGTAAGATCTTTTGTTGTCTGTTCATTTCCTTCTATTGTAACTTTTAATTTTGCAGTGTTGGTTAAGTGCATATATCTGTTGTAGTGTTGAATCTTGTCATGGCCTAGTTGGAGTTTAAGCTGAGAAATTTATCATTCATGAGATTCAAGAAGGCACTTTTAATGCTGATTTTAAATTCATTATTTGTGTAGAGCACAGTAATATATGATAAACTGAATCGTAGTAGTACTATATATATTGCTTGTAACCCTGAAACCCTAATCATCACAGTAATACAAACGGAACTATAGTTGCTCTATAGTCGCAAAGGTAGACCATTGGCCGCACTGCTTTAACAAAGATTCTGTGTTCATTGCCTTTTATTTTCGTTACTTATTATTCTTCTGTTACTAGTTGTTCCAACACGTGTTAAACAACAAATAATTCTAAATTTGATCAAACACTAAGCTTTCCCTAAAACGATCTTAAACTAAAAAGATCGACATGATGCAACATAAGTGGTAGATACACGAGTCTTAATTTTTGCTTTTTGAGACAACAAAATTGTATCACAGTGGAATAGTTTACAAGGTTAAAAATTGCCCTAAAATGGGTTGGAGCAAGCCAAGTAAACACAATTAACATGGGAAAAACTCTAATAAAACTAATGATTTACTATAATCATCCAAAACTAAGAGTCCTTCAAAAAGATTTTTATCTCATTTTGTGGTCCAAAATCATGCCTTAGCTTTTCCTTTGCCTTCTGAATTTTGAGGACTTTTTCACAATCTTTTGCTCTTCAACAAAGAAAGCCCTAATGATCTTTTCCCTAATAGCACCTCCAAACAAAACTCTACCATACGCCCGATTCACAGTCCTACGGTTTCTAGGCAACCTTGATCTCTTGTACTTTGTGGAATTCCTTGAAGTCATTTGCCAGGACACTTAGGTCCACTAGCTCTCTTCTTAGCAATATGATAAACAAGCTTACAACTAAGGGGTTTTGACGAATGATGACCCTGCGTTGGTTGGATTTGGTTGCGTAGCAGTGACGCTTGTGATAGGTGAGATGCTGCACCATCTTCAATCAAGCTTTTGTTGCCTCTGCCTCACCGATTAACTTGCTAGGGTTTTCAAGACCTTAACTATTTGGTTGAGGATTCCATCCCTAAATAATACGTATCAAAATTATTTATCGAGGAATGTCAACTCCTTAAATGAATTTCAACTATCTCAGACGGATTAGCCTACAGAGTTGAGCTAAAAAATATTTTGGTTTACCGAAAAAAATATTGGACCATATATTAGGATCATGTCAATTGAACCACTGAAATCCAATCATTACTGTATTTTCTTTGTGATAACAATTTCAGCAACACACTTTTTCAAAGCATTTCTATTAAAGAAAAAAAGCATGAAAAACATATAATCTCCTTTTTTACTTGGTTAATTAAAAGAAATTGGTGGAGTGGAAGTAACTTGTATTATAAGGAAAAGAATTTAGAGAACAAGAGGTACAATTAGACATAGGTATAAGGATACCCTAATAGATCCACTAAGATGTAAAATGTCTTAATCACAATAATTCCAAATAAAAATGAATAATGTTAGGTTCAAGAGAGAACAAACAAGCCAAATGAATCACTAGTAGTGTCCCCTACACTTTTAGGTTTGCAAGTGAAGTTAGGCACCTCTTTTTTATCACACAACTAAAGCATGACCTTTTACATTCATTAACCAATAATTAAAGTACAAGGTTACATTCAACAATCTCTTTAACATTAATCTTTCTCAACATGGCAAGTTTCTCATTTGTTGAGGCATAGCATAAATAAAGCCAGCACATCATCTACAAATGCTTGCCATATAATAAAATCAAAATCAAAATATATATAATAAAAAAGGGCTAAACCATTTGCCTCAAAAAAAAAAGGGCTAAACCATCTTCTAAGTAGCCCAACACTAATAAATCCATTTACACTACTCAACTTAAACTTAGTGCTTTTAATTTTTTAAATGAAAACTTGAGAATCAAGATACTATTATTAGCTATTACTAAACATTGTTGAAAAATATTTAATTAAAAGCAACATTTTAAAAACCGAATCGGAAACAAACCAGCGAAACTTCCAAGTCGTGGTTCAACAACTTTAAACCATTCAAACCGGGACAAAACCACAGTTGAACAGTTAAAATAATCAAATCTTCAACATTGTTAGTTCACGGTTCAACTGGTTAAACCGTTCGATTCAGTTTTAAAAACATTGATTAAAATGTTGCTTAATAGTTGAACTGTCTTCCAGTGTAGGTCTGACCAAAAGACCAACCAGCAGGAGCAGCATTGAATGAAACCACACTGTGACCATTACTTGTGGTGACAACAAAGGAAAGACTTTGTCCATTAAGGTAAGAGTTACTTTGCCAATTTTGCCCCCAATTCCTTGACATGGCTTGCCATCTAGATCTTGAACCTTTGATGGCCACAGAATGTACATCACCAGCACCTCCAACATTAGTGACAAGGACTAAATTGAAGTAAGAATGACCATTGATGGTGAATCTAATTCCACCTCTTCTCTTGCATCTCACCCTTCAAAATCCAAGAACAAAAAGAAAATTATCAACTTCAAGACTTTTGTGTGTGTTTGGTTTTAGGGTAAAAAATATTAGAATTTATTTGGTGTCTGCCAGTCAAAATTGATTTTACCTTCAAACTTCGTTTTTACTAGAAGTGCTATATAGTAACTTTTAGGTTAGGTTGAAAAATTTACCCAAAACTTTTTTTTTTTGACAGAACACGAAACTAATTTATGAACAAAAGACGTCCAAACATCTACCATTTCAAGTCAAACTAGATTTTAATTGAATTAAGTTTGCATAATTTGGTGACTGGGAGCCAAAATCGACTTTATCTTCAAATCTCATGAAAAGTAATTTTTTAGTTAGCTAGGTTGAAAATTTTACGAGAAACTTGTTTTCAGATAAAAGATATCCAAACATCAATCATTTTACGTTAAACTAAATTTTACGAAAACAAAATTTATCAAAATCTTGTTTGTTTTCCAAATACACAATGCACACTAAAATAATAGAGCAGAGAAAAAAATGAAAATGTGAAGTTACCTTCTGTAAGCTACAGGTACAATCCCTGCTCTATATTGAGCAATGTGTTGAAAAATAGGTTGAGAAAGATCAAAATGGTGATTGGGAGGGTCACACCAACCACCAGGTGGACAGAAATTGGTGGCAGTAACTATAATAGATCCAGGATTACACCACTGTGGATCATTCACACATTTAATTTCATAACATGCACCACAACTCAATCCATTGTTGAATAGTGCAGTGCTCAATGCTGCTGTATTTGTTCCATAACCTTGGCTATAAAGGTTTCCATATCCACAAGCCCCACCTATAAAAAAAAATGTTATTAAGGATGTGAAAAAACTTAGGACAAAATTATGACTAACATAAAGTTTAGTTACATTTATGCAAGCATTTCAACAATATTTTTGAGGTGCTAACGTAGTTGAGATGAGATTTGGATTTTTTGCGGTCATAAATTTCATGAAGTCACGTGGTCACCACATTAGTAGTCGTTGGATCGAGATAAATCGAGATAAGACAGTGAAGATTTCAAGCTTGGTATTTTTAGACTTTTAAATTAAACCAAAAATTTTTTGCTTTCTGAACTGTCTGATCTCGATCCAACGATGACCAGTGTATTGTCTGCATAAACTTGTGACTACGGTTATTCCAAGTCCGTTAAGATATCAGTTACATTCACGTAAGTATACATACCCATTGTCCCAGAAGCATCACTTCCACCATAGAAAGTAGCATGAGCATTAATCCAACTAGCATGACCACCACGGCCATTTACATGAGAAACCATGTAGAAAATAGCAAGAAGAAGACCAAGAAGAGACATTTTTCCTACATAAATGAAGCATAGAGAAGTTAATACAAGTGAAAGAAAAAAGAAAGGAAAGAGTAAAAGAGAAGAAAGTTAGTTAGAAGAAGATGAACCTTGAAAAGAGTTGTTTGTGGAAATGGAAAGGGAATTGGAAAGGAATAAATAGAGGTCAGTTATGATCTAGTCAGACAGACAAACTGACACACTTGAGCTGTTGGGACCATTCCAATGCTGAAAAATGTTTGGACTCTTGTAGTAAGTTTTGTAAAACGATCCTTTCAAGTGAAAAATTTTTTACGGCGAAATCTCAACCATTCATTTATTTCTACAGCATTCGTCAAAGTCGATATGAAAAAATTAAAGAGTTTGAGTTTTCACTAGACATCCTTTGGTGAAAATCCCACTGAAGAGGATCTGTTCTTGTAATTTTTGAATCTGGATTACTTGCAGTTGAAGGTAAAACAATATTTACATAGTTCGCTGAACATTCCACCGAAGAGGATTTGTTCTTGTAATTTTTGGATTTGGATTACTTGCAGCTGGGGTAAAACAATATTTACACAGACGAGCAATTTGGGTCATCCAATCTTAATTAGACAATTTTAAATACTACTAATTTTGCAATGTAGATCCAAAACACGCAGTTAAAACGTAGGTCGTGTAGACATCTTAATCGTACAATTTATTTATACACATGACCACGCTCAATCTATAGCCTAATTTTTTTTAAAAGTATTGAAATCATTGTGATACAATTCAAGGACCATACAGAGACAAAGTAGTATGGTAGAAACAATTGAATATATTACTGAGATTGCATAAGAAAATCATCTCTAATTGAATATTCTCTTGGATTAAAATATGTACTTAAGTAAATGCATGGTAGAATATTGTTGATAAAAAATGTCAACCTCATGGTATTGATTTAAATACAACTATTTATTGAATAACAACAAAGGTAACGTTCTTGTGAGTGGCATTTACACATTGGATGCGATAAAAGCCATTTGTCAACTATAAATTGCAACGTGACAGAGTCACATAAATAAATATAAATAGTATCTTTCACTTTGTTTAACCTACTATCCTTAGTGTACCTATCCTTATTCTGAAATATATATCTATCCTTCAATTTCAACATTTTCCTTATTTATATTCAATAAAAATAATTATGAGATTCAATAATTTCATAACTTCAGTACTAGTAGTAGGGCCATATTCCTCCGTACTTAGTACTGTTTGTATCTATTTCTGGATCACTTAATAGAGAGCAAGTTGGTTATTGATGGTTCATATCATATGGTACTATCAATTTCATAAACAATAAACTTTTTATTTTAATAAATCATGCATGGATGATGAATGTAACCAGACGGTTGGACTCAAATGTTTAATAAACTTCGATTAAAGGCAAATTGTTGAGAGAAATAAGATCAAATCATGACTGAAATAATTATTAATTAGATGTTAGTTATGACCGAACTCTAAATCATTAGAACATATTCTCTTAAAAGTCAATGTTTAAACTATGACTATCTACGATTTAACATGTGTAGCCTACAAAATACAATAGCTATTTTGGTCATGGATAAAAATTATCCACGAGGCTTTTTCCCACCACCTGTGGATAATCTATCACTAATTCAGAGATAGATTCAATTTATTTTTAATCTTGTCAAAAAAATTATTTGCTATTAGCATTTGTAAAACTTTTATATTAGTCGAACATTAAGAATGCGTTTTTTTTTTGGATCGTAAGATCTTGAATGCAATAATCTAATAAATGATTTACATCACAAAAAGTCTATACATAAACTTCAAATAAAAATGTCTAATAAAATACTATTGTTATATGCTTAAATATAACAGACCTCTCTAGTCTTTAATAGAAGTGCACACATATTACCTCATTCATGTAATCACAGGAGGTGTGGCATTTAAACTAACTTTCAATGTGGGTTCAGTGGACCACCTTATAATCAATAGTTAGACAGTTAATAATTTCAAAAGCCACTCAAATTTCTAACAATCGTTGACGACGATCCGCAAAAGTAAAATGTGATTTTTTTAGTAGTTTAATGGCTAGAAATTCTACTTTTAAGAAGAATGAGTGGAGTGTTTGAGGTTTGAACTCCGACCCATAAATATATTATGTATTGTCCCTACTAACAGTCGAATGTACTCTTTAACCTTAGTTCAATGCAATTTTAGTGACAATTAAGAGTAGCAAGTAATAATGGTTAAAAATTGAAAGGCGAGTGTGTTTGTTAAGTATATAACTCAAGATACATTATCCTAATTTTCCCTTTTATAGGTTAAATCTCTTTTCATCCATGTAAATAGGCTAACTTTTTGTTTTAGTTCCTTAAAATATTCCTCGACTTTTAGTCCATAAATTTTTCGTTCACACTTTTGATCTCTGCTCTTAAGTCAGGTAATGTGTATCTTTTAAAAAAATTAATGAGTTTTTACATGAATATGTTTAGAATAAATAAACATGAATTAAGTATGAATTATGAATTTTTAAACATCAAAAACATAAAAATTCATATTTAACTTATGTTTTGTTAAAATCTTCTAAAAAATTTAAGAGAGATTCTATAACACTTTAAACATGATTTCACAAAAATATTTAAAATTTTGAATGATACATATGAGTTGACTCAAAAGTAAGGACCAAAAGTTATAGAAAACTTTTGAATAACTAAAAGTTAAAGGAAATTTTTAGGAGGACTAAAATGAAACGTTTGAATATTTATAGAAAAAAAATACATATTTAACACTTAAATATACTAAATGAGTTTAATTTTCATGCGGTGTTAGTGTAAAAAGTTTTATTACAACTGATCACAGCCAAAGATATATATGCAACTTTAGAAGTGATTATGATAAAAATTTAAGTAGTATACACCATCAGTGTAGAGGTGTTTTAGACATATATTTAATGATTTGGTGTCACGTCAATTAATAAAATATATGAGCTGTCATATTTATTAATTAATATATCAACACATCATTGAATACATGTGTAAAATAATTCTACATTACAATATATACTAATTAAACTCTAAATTAAATCTGTAACCAAAAAAAAATCTCTAAATTAAATCTATATTGAATTTCATCATGAAGAAAAATGATATTCTGCAAAGACATAGTATATGTTTGGCTGGCATGCATGCAATGCAAGGGTACTTAACCATTAAATACAAACATGTGAAACTTATTCATATCTGCAGACACAAGTACCTACTTTTAATTTAAGCTCACAACACACCACAGAAAAAATAAGCCAACAAACAAATAAAAGGTGTTGTAACTACAGGGAGCTAAGTCATGCTCATGTCATGTGTAGGAAATGTCCTAGAAGTTTCAAATTGGGAAATAGATTTGATGTTGTAATTGTGTGACACTCTTGATCTCAAATTAATGGTTGATATTGTTCCTAATTATTTTATCGGTTGTGAAATCTAAATTGTCAGATCCTAAATCAATGGTCGAAATTGATTACATCGTATAACTGCATGATATTGTATCGCAAGAAATCCTCCGAATTCTCAAAATGTATGACTAGGTAAATATTGTGAGTTCGGCTTTGTTTTATTTGTTTTGCTTTGTATATTGTTCATTTATAAATGACATTAACACACGAAATAGATTAGATAGTTAGTTGATGACACTCGGAGACCTTATTAAACTATCGCATGTGTCTATATTTTTCATAAATGATCGATAAATGAAGCAAAGTAAATAGAGCAAAGCTAGACTCGATGTAACCCGGTTTGTATATACGTATAAGATGCTAAATAAACTAAGCAAAGTTTGAACTTGACCATTTAGATTTGTTGATTTCGTCGGCAGAGTTTTCTCAGATCTCTCAAATTTGAAGTGGGGTCTAGCTCATACACAATCTAGCTACTTTAATTTTTCACATGGGTAGACAAGACACCATCACTATATAGGACCTTTTGGCTTTTATACTTTAGTAGTTTATTTATAATTTAGTAATAAAAGCTAGTCAAAGTATTAATAAACATATTAAGAAAGTTACCATATAAAAAAAATTGTAGTTATAGTAGTCCTAGCTATTACATTAGAATTTGAATTAGAATTATATACATTGTCCTATATTCAAAGTAGTTTTTGGTTGATGACCTCATTATTTTATGAATCAAGTCAAGGCCGATAATTAAGGAGTTAGAATGAGTATGACAGTTTCATAATTGTGTTTAAAGAACACAGTTTCTTAGCACTACATGTCATTGAAATTTAGACCTCTGTCCAAGATATTTAGACCTTGAAGTTGACCTTAGTGATGGTGGGAGTACATTAAGTATTTCAACATAGTATTTCAATGCTCAAGTCAATAGATGAATGAGAAAAATGAGAGGTGGATGAATAAAATATACCTTTATTAGAAACGTAGATCCCTATATAAAGGTATGACGGACCAAGGAATTAGACCTTTGTTCAAGATATTTTAGTTTTGGACTTGGGTCCAATTCAGAACAATTACGATCTTTTTATGAAAATACGAGATGAACCCTAGAATTAAGCTTCATCTATTATAGTTCAATTTGAAGCTTGTCTGAATTCGAACGATGACAATCCAATAAATCCCTTCGAGTGCACTTTTGTGTCAAATTTGCTATTGTCATGTCTATAAAAGCGTCAAATTGACTAGTATTAGTTTAGTTAAGTGTTTGTTTGAATTAGTGAAAAATTTGACAAAATTATGATAATACGATAACTTAAAGTTCTAAATCGTCAGAATCACAATGATACACCATAACTCTGTCAATCCACGCTAATCTAAACATGATGCAAAGTGCTACCAATTATCAGAAATTCAATGAAAATCAAGTATATAATCCAATAGAGAAACAACATATTGCATGCCAGAAAGAGAGGGGTAAAGAAAAGCACAGCATTGAAGTTGGGTGGGGGCTCAGTGTCAATTTATATGTCTTTAAGGTGACAGGTTGTATATATGAAGATTTCTTGTATGTGTGAAAGGACATATGGTAATGATGTGGAATTTTGAAAATCTGTATTTTATAACTTATGGTAAAATTTAAAATGCAACTTAGTAATTTATATCCTTGACAAATTACATAAATACTATATAAATTTTCACTCTTGTTATTGTTACATATGTGACCCCAGAAATAGAAAGATTCAATTCAGCTACAGCAAAAGTATCCAATAGTTGAATCTTGTAAAGTTCTGTTTGTCTTTCATTGTTATCTTGGCTTCATCTAATCTAATAGTTCATATTTCTTAGAGCACCAACAATTGAGCATCTCTCATTTACATGCTTAAATGAGTTCAAGAATGCTGTAATTTCACATTACTTATAAAAATTGTGATGACATTATTTATAATTTTTTTAATATTAGTATTTAGAAGAACTCAATTTTTTTCAAGCCTATACCTTCAAAAAATTTACTAGTCCTAGCAATAATTGAGTACCATTACATTTAAATAACACTCGTTTAATTTGATATAGTTTATTTAGTGGGACCTGTGAGAAACGGAAAAAAAAAAATCCTTACACTTGAGACATTTGGGATTTCCTGCTGTAACTACTTGACACAATTACATATTTAAGTCGTTTGATCTTAAATCAATGATCAAGATTGTTTGACATTAATTTAATCTATAATATGAACTGTTAGATATAAAATTAACGTTAGAGGTCTTAGGTGGTGGTGTTCTGGTAATATTGATTTGGGACTTTGGAGTGTGCTCCTCGTAAGATTTCAAGTTTGATTTTCCTGTGTCAATTTCAATGGACTACTTTAACTTCTTAGAAACAAATTAAAGTTTCAAATCGTCTACAATGTGTAAATGCGTGTGTGAACTTACTAGTGCATGCGATTCGGACCGGCTCCTTAATTAACATTCAAATATTTTACACCACAATGCCAAATAGGGAAACACTCCACCATGCTGCTCTTAAAGCATGTACATGGAAAGTAATCAGACAACTACTAATGGATCAAAACACATAACATGTTAATTTAGGTCACCTAAAAGGCTGAATCTTCTGTCATTTTTTTTCTTCTTTTCTTATTCTGCTTTTTGGTCCATAATGTTCCAATTTAACAAGTTGGAGACTAATATTGGGGATTTCCTATTTAGGTCACCTAAGGTTATTCTTTATCACATGCATGAAATATTCTATGATGATGTGAGCAATTCTAGTTGAGTAATGGACTTAGATAAATGCTTTGATATGTGTAACTGAATCTGTCGGCTAGTTTAGTTTAGTTTCTTTCTAAGAAAACCAAAAAAATAAGAAAACTAAATCTATTAGAGTACAAAAATATTCAAACTCATTTGCAAGATATTAAAGCAAATGCAATGAATTGTCTATAATAATCTCTTGGATTTAGATATATTAGAGCATCTCCGGTGACAAACTCGAACTTCGTTTTATAACTAATATTAAATGGTTTTTACAATGTCATATCACACTTATGCGACTTAAGCATATTTATCTTCAATGATAAAAGAATTAAGCAACTTTTATAAAATTCAAACTTTTAAAGATTTTTTGTATTTGTCCTTCATATAAAACTTATATATCAAACCATTATTTACCACAAAAAAACTTATATACCAAAACATTACTTACCACAAGAGTCTAGTGCAAGTAGTTTGTGCACAATATGTGTGAGAGAGAGGTAAACTTTGAGATAATGAGTTTGATTTCTACTTTAAAAATCAAAAATCAAAAATTCACTCCAAAGTTAATGTGGAGAGGAAAGAGTTAAGAATTAAACAATTAATCCATTTACACAGACATTTTTGGCCAAGTCACATTTGCTTGTTCATAACATATTTGGCAAAGTGAACGTGAATAGGTTATAGTAAATTTAAGACGAAATGATTATTATATGAATTGATCTCACTAATTTATAACATTTGTTTTCAAAATTAACTTTTGAGCTTATAATCTATTATTAATTTTATATTATTTTTTCCCTGAGTGTTTAAATTAAATTCCTCTTTCGCCCCTTCCTAAATAAAACAAAAGAAACATAATATCTAGATATTAATTATTTATTTATAAAATAAAAAAATTGGTTACATGAGATAAAGAAAAATAAACATAAGTCGTAATAAAGAACACACCAATTGGATGAACTAATGAGGTTGAGGAAAGACATCGAGACGGCTCATAAACCATAATCAAGGTATCCATACAATTAGCTTCAAATTTTGCTTGAATACAAGTATTACCCACCCAAGAGCGTGGTTGAGGATAAAATCTCAAGAGATTTACTTTTCCCACCAAGTTGCCTTCTCACGCGCCCTATGATTTTGATGAAAATACCCTTTGTCCGGATTATACAATATGGACGACGTTCGGATTCTATAATCCGAAACTATTAGAAAATCACCTTGCTTCATGTCACTTGTGAAACTTGGACTTGATCAGGGTGAAAAACTACTCGGAAAACTTAATCCGAAAACAGTAGTTGCATTCTGGAATACAAATTACAAACACCATGTATTTGAAATGAGCGGGAAATATAGTCGTTTTTTTCCGGAAAATGGAATCCGGATTGCTAGGTTATATATAGTTCTCCAGAACCTACCTGAAGCACACCACCTTTATCACAAACACTCCCTACACCTCTAAAAAAACACTCCATTTAGGGCGAAAATGGAGTTTGGAGCAGCAACCTGGCCATCAAGGGGGGTTAGCATCATCATTTTCGTCTGAATGCAAAGGTAATGTGCATATAAACCTTTCCCTATTCGAATTTTAGGCGATTCACTTTTGATAATGTCGTATAATCTGTACTACATTGTTCTGGAATATTAAATCAGGACTGCATGGACTGCATTCATGCATTCCGGATTTGGTAATCCGGACAGCACCAGTGCAGAAACTGTGTTCATTTTCTGACTCGCTTCGCACTGTTTTCAGTCATGGTTGTTCTTATTGATGCTCCAATTGATGATCCACCTCAGAATGAACCTCCTATTGTGTTGCCGCTTCTTTTACTTGAAGATGCGCAAAATTTCCTAAGTTTTTGGATTATGTTGAATAGACAATTTTGGATCAGGTTAAGGAGAAGTTTGTGAGATTTTGGGTTGACAAAAACCTTCATATGGGGAATACTACAACAAACAGAGCTGAATATGCACACGCTCGGTTGAAAAAGTATCTGAGTAGTAGTATCGGTGATTTGAGTACAAACATGAAATCCGTTCATGACATGCTAGAGTTGCAACATACCACAATACATGCTTCGTTTCAGACGAGCATTATCATGCTTGAACATCGGTTCAAAGAAAAGGTGTTGTGGTCTAGGTTGATCCGAAACATTTCAAGGGAAGCCTTGCATCATCTCGTAGTGGAATATAATAAAGCACTTGAAATTGGTACGGATAAATCAAAATGTGGTTGTTTGAGTTTGATCACTTACGGATTACCGTGTGCGTGTATGATTGCTTTGAAGATCAAGAACGGCTCTGCCCTCCGTTTGGATGAAATTCACACTCACTGGAAAAGGTTGAGGTTCGAGTACGAGGATGACCCGAAGCTTCATAAAGCAGACATCTCTATATTGCCAGAATGGGATATTCTTCAGGTATATTTTTAAAAAAACTGTGTTACTTTAGCTTCTGCCCAGGATTTCTGTTTTAATTTCTTGTACTAGTGCAATCCGGATTATATAATCTGGACCATATAGTTGTATTTCGGATTATATAGTCCGGAAGGGTGCATTTACGCCCCATGCAAGTGCATTTAAGACGCATGCAAAGGGTGTATCGCAAAAAATCCGGATTTTATAATCCGGAATTGCATATGCAGTCCGGATTATAAAATCTGAACCCTATCAGTACACAGACCACAATGCATGTTTCTGCCTATTTTCTAGCAACAACCAAAATGACAATTGTTTTACACATTGCAGGCTCGGTTCAAGGACGCCGATTACAACATGAAGTTGCATATGAAGGAACAATTCCGACAATTTGTTTTACCGGAGACCACCTCTATGCG
>Ga0315914_1000590_pt1 | contig 47617 bp, 25 predicted proteins | sample MpolenodulesMG_FD_203920 | JGI IMG/M metagenome (GOLD analysis project Ga0315914, IMG submission 203920) | Medicago polymorpha root nodule microbial communities from Los Angeles, California, United States - elongated nodules | ecosystem: Host-associated > Plants > Roots > Nodule | place: USA...
GGTATAAGCATAGTATCCTAGACGGTAGCAGGTGGGCGTTGGTATAGGTTTTATGACCTATACCAACGGCTTTTGAGACCTTTACCAACGGTTTCTGCCGTTGCTAAATGGCAAGTTTCTTGTAGTGCTTATTCCATTAGTATTTTTTTGGATCTACACTGAGCCACTTATGATACACTTTCAATTTTCCATATAATTTTTTTTTTAATATTTCTTTAATTTTCAAAATAACATTGGTTATTTTTTTCGAATTGTACTATCCAATTAATATTTCATATATCACTCTCATTTTAATCATAATAGTGAACATAGTAATATTCGGTAAGAGTAATTTAGTAAAAGTATTATTCTCTCTATTTTATTTACAATTTTTCTTACCCTTGTTAAATAGTGAAATAAATCATATATTGTTGTACACATGGAGTAACATATAATTAATATTCCTATCTCTCTGTTTGAGAGATCATTGCCCAATTTAAAGGTTCACTAACCTTCTAAAGGAAACAGGCACAATTCCAGCTCTATATTCAGCAATTTGAAGGTAGGCAGGTTCAGCCATATCAAAATGTTGCAAAGGAGGGTTACACCAACCACCATTGTTGTTAGGCAAAGATGGATTTGGTGGACAAAAATTTGTAGCAGTGACAATAATAGAACCTGGTTTGCACCATCTTGGGTCATCATTGCATCTCATTTCATAGCAAGAACCACAGCTCAAACCATTGTTGAACAAAGCAGTGCTTAAAGCTGCAGTGTTGGTTCCATATCCTTGGCTATACAAATTTCCATATCCACATGCTCCACCTACATATATATAAAATAAAGGAATAAACTTTACCACACTTTTTGTTATAAACAAAGTAACAAATAATATGTTTTCTTAAGAAAGATAAAAATAGTACTAGTGTTGACTTTGTCCAAGTTGAATTCTTAAGTTATGTTTCTTTGTAGCACAAATTGAAAATAATGTGCAAATTTTGAACTTAAAAATAAAACAATTAAAAAAAAGGTCTTGTTAACGTTTGCCCGAAGGATACAAGATAAGACAATTTCCAAAGTTAACATTCTTTATTTTATTTCTATTCTTGTATCTTTAGGCACAAGTTAACAAGACCCTAAAAAAGTATATATTTATGAATTTGTTGTATAACGCATGAAACCAACTGAACACATAAAATAGCACTAGCCCCTTTTTTTCAATGTCAATTTTTCTATTAGTTGCCAAGGTTTTTTGTTAATTTTTCATTAAAATATGGAATGGAATCAAAAAGGAAAAGCAGTTTATAAATTAAAAAATAAAATAAAAAGCTTAGCTGAACTCACCCATAGTGCCAGAAGCATCACCCCCACCATAGAAAGTGGCATGACCACCCTCCCAACCACCATAGTCAGCTATAGCTCCTTGCATATTCATGTTAATACACAAAACAACTAGAATCACTAAAGCAAAGGAAAATTCTTGGTGTGCCATTCTAAGCTTTTGAGCTATTATGATAGAAAAGAAACAGAGGAGAAAACAGGAAAAGTTGCACTTTGTTTGCTATGTTGTGTTGTGTTGTGTTGTGATGTCATAAGCTTAAAATGGACCTTTATTTATAAGTAACATTTTGTAAACAACATGCACATATTCATACTTTTTTTTTCTCTTCTTAAAGCCACATAACAAGTGACAAATAAAGTGCACATGCGTTTGTTCTAATTGGGCTTCCCAACCTCTAATATTGTGGGTCATATATCTGCACATGCATCTTTCTTCTCAACTTTATAGACCAACATCAATATCATTTAGTTTAATAATTTGTTCCACTTGTTTAATGGATAATTGGATAAGAGCCTATGTATGATTAAGATAGTGCTTGGTGTTAAGAGTTCCAATAATAAAATAATCAAAAACTAAGCCCTTTATTTTCGGAAATAAGGAGATAAGACCCATTTGAGGTGAATTGTTTGCATTTTTTAAATTAAAAAATAATAAGTTCATTATATTTTAAAATGTATTATCTTTAATGAGCATTTCATTTTAAGCCAATACAATGAATGATGCCAAGAGTCTCTCATTTTGTCTTTTTTACGCTAATATTGGTACAAAGTTTCTATCGCCACACAACAATAACTAATCTTTGTCGAGAAACTTGTGGGGCACGTAAGGTGGGTTCTTCCCCCCCAACTGGATTTTTTTTCATACGCAAGAGTCTGAAATCAAACCTGTGACCACATGTTTAAAAGGAACAAATCTCTTACCACTTGAACCAATTCATTATTGGTAGAGTCTCTTATCTTGTTATTAGAAACTTAAAATAAGCTAATATTTTAAAAATTGAGTGCAAAAAATATTTGTACATAGTAAAGGAAACCATAAATTTCACTTTCATTTGAAATGTGTAGGGTCTTAAGGAGAAGATAAACAACATCTTAGCACATGGAGGAGTATCTCACTATATGAAGTTCTTAAGGACATTTTCATGATGCCGCTCCCTTCTTCTGATTCTCGTGTAGGGGAAGGATAGTATCTTCTATGAGCTTGAGAATGTGCCACGTTGACAGGAGTACAAATACATGCTTGTAGATTTTATTTAGTTTTTGGTTCTAACATGCTTGTTAATTTATTCAATTCTTAAATGTAATTTAAGTGTTTGGTTGATAGTTTAAAAAGAAACAGCTAGCTTTGCTTCTAGTTTGACAAGCTGTGCATGGTACTAGCAGTGGTTGACATGATTACAAAATTAACCTTCATGTGTGAGAAATATATAAAAAAAATAAAAAATGATTTGATTGAATTAATGTGACAAGTGTTTTTTTTTTGGTGGAGGATCATATCAAAATCAATAGCATATATTTATATGTACCCACAAATACTTCTTGTAATAAGAGACAATTATATTATAGAAAAGCCTCCGGTAAATGTGTGTATCTTGTGGAAAATCGTAGTTTGCTATGTGGAAACAATGTGGCCGTTTACTTTTCATATTTTCATTTTTTATTTTTTTTTGGCTTTTGTACCGGTTTCCGACCCACTAGAGGTGGGCGACTAATCTGACTCATGCGTAGAGGCATGCGCACTGGCCAAACGTTGTTCTCCCTAGGAATCGAACCCGGTATTCCCCGGGTACGTCCTTAAAAAGAGCTTCTTGCCACTGAAGTCCAAACAACTTGGTTCATATTTTCATTTTTACTTTCACTAATAAAAGAATGTTTTGTTCCATTTGAGGAAGTATGGTAACTATCTATGTAGTATTCAGGATCCTTTTTAGGTACATCTTTAGAAATTGTTAAACTTTTGGTATGATCATGGATCAAATCCAAAGTTAAGTGTCATGGATTATGGTTAAACACTCAATCACTTTTATGTTTGGTGGTTCCGTTTTTATTTTTATATTTTTTATTTATTTATTAACTTTGTAACTTCTCGATCTTAACATTTCTTGTGTTAAGATTGTTTGTTTGATATATTATCGAGTAAATAGGCAATTACCCTTGAAATTATAAGTTTCGTCAATTACCCTCCGTCAAATTCTTCTGTTAGTATGACGTTTTGCAAATACGTCCCTGAAGTTTTGCACCCATATTTTAGGGACATAAGTGCAAAACTTCAAGGGGTATTTGTAAAGCGTCATGTTGACTAACTGAATAAATTGACGGAGGCGGTAAATTGATTAACGTTGTGCAATTTCAGGATGATAATTGAAAATTTGTTAATTTCAAAGGGGTAATTGACGAAACCTACAATTTCAGGAGGGTAATTAACGTTTTCTTTTATTCCAAATTAGAAGAAGAGAATTTTCAAATGTTGAGGGACCATACCAAAGCTCAAAGTAAACCGTGAACTACATAACTAACATTTTTCTGGTTAAAAGTTTATCATGGAAACCAATGTTGTAAAACCTTAATGAAGAAAAAAAAAATAGTGCAGACCAACCAAAAGTTCGAACTCCTGAAAAAATTAAAACATCGGCATAAACGATAATGAGGAAATCCTGACCTATTTAGGTTAAATAAATCTTAAACACTAGAATATATAGCATTTCATCAAACAAAACCATTACTATTAAATCTAAAGGAAACAAACATGTTTTCACAACGATTGTCTTCTCTAAGGATATGTGAAACAATGAAATTCACATGTTTAATTAATTCAAAATAACAAGACCATCAGTTTCTTAACCTCCAATGATAAGATCATGATTGTTGAAAATAAGAGTAAGCAATTGAGAGTTTGTTTCCAACTACAGATAGATCCAACCTCTTTTTTGAAGCTATATCAATATCATATAAGGCTTATATGTTTAAATTTTGAGCAAAACAACCCACAACAACAAAATTGATATATCTGAAAATATCACCACAAGCAGCTAGTCTGAGAAATCTTTAGTTGTATCATCTAAAGATTTTTTCCAACATAATTAGACTGTATCAAATTACAAAAATTATTTTTTTTTACATGTATTGTATAATGTGTTGGTACTGTATATTCAAACTTCAAAGCAAAAGAATAAACCGTGACAAAAATTGCATAAAGTAATGTCAAACAATAGATTTATTAAAATACTTTTTTAGTGTGTCAGACATCACTGGAAGAAATTTTCATCTTTAATGTTTGAAAATATTTGAGAAGATTATTTTTTAAAAAAGATCATGATACTATCGTATCATGTGTCAGCAATTAGTTCATGAAACATGAAATAAAATTCAACTAAAATTGGAATATGGTATTATATTAACTATTAACTATTATACGAAGATCTTCATTCATCTTGATTTTCAAAGAAATTTCCAACTGAATTAATTAAACTAATGTGTGCTACACATGTGAAGAGGCACACATTGTGGATATTTTGCTGGCTGAGTCTTTGTTGGATGTTTTGTTAGGTCACGTGTAATGCCATTGCCAGAATCTAGATACATATGATTCACTCAAGCAAAAAAAATGACATGTTTTTGGTCATTCACCGATAAAATTTGATTTTGAATGAATTTATTTTGTAAAAATTGATCGTAACTAAAAGTGATGTTTATTCTATTTTGCGATGACAATGCTCAGTCAACTTCTATTTTGTATAATATTTTGACGATGGTGTTGGCTAGTCGGCTTCGGAATGTAATCGGGGTATCATCTACGATGCTAAGTCAGCTTTCATTAAGGGATGACAAATTATGGATATTATTATTATTGCTAATAAGGTGGTGGATGACGCATGTAAGCTCAAAAAGGATTTGGTTCTTTTTAAAGTTGTCTTCGAAAAAACAAATGATTCTGACTATTGCGCATATTAAGAAGTTGTTAAGGTTAAGATGGATTTCCTATGTTGCGGAGGAAGTAGGTTATGGAATGTGTATCAAACGCAACGGCTTTTGTGCTTGTCAATAAAAGCCCGACATACGAGTTTCCACTAGAGAGAGGATTAAGGCAAGATGATCCTCTTTTTCCTTTTTTGTTTTTACTTGCGGCAGAAGGGCTAAATGTTATGTTAAATTCACCAATAGCAATCAGTCGATTCACTAGGTACAATGATGGTAATACCACATCTATTGCTATTTCTCATTTGAAGTTTGTGAATGACACTCTTCTTTTAGCTAAAAATAGTTGGGCTAATGTTAGAATCATCAAAGCGGTGCTTATTTTATTTGAGGTAATTTTGGGTTTGAAAGTCAATTTCTCTAGGAGTATGTTCGAGGGGTCAATATGCCGGAATCATGAATGAATGAGGCAACCTTGGTTATGCATGGTAGAACCAGAGATAGCTAACATCACACATTTTAACACACATTTTTAGATTGGTTAAAATTTATATCGATCCCACCAAATTATGTAGATCCCATAAAAATTTATATTTAATTAATATTTTGTTAAAAAATTCTAATTCTTTTTTGGAGAGATTTTAATAATATTATAAACTTTTTTGTAAAAATTTATTCAAAGATATAAATTCTATATGTGAGTTTACTCGAAAGGAAGAACCAAAAATTAAGATAAAAAAACCTTTGAAAGACTAAAAAAGAAAAAATAATTAAAGAGATTAAAACATAAAATTGATATATTTGTAGGAACTAAAAAATATATTTAACCCAATAAAGAAAAACTGTAAGGGAGAAAAGTAGGGGTAGAGAGACCATGTAGCGGATGAAATTATTCTAGGCCCTACCATGTTAGGGGCACATGCAAGTTTCAGTTTGGCTTCTTTTAAATTTTAATCCATGTCGTTTTGCTCCCTTTTTTCTTCTTTGATGTCATGTATCAAAAAAACCTAAAATTAAATAACTTTATATTTTGACAAAAAAAATAACTTTATGTTTATAATAACTACAAAATCAATCATATGTGATACTCTTATTATACCATGAATGTATACCATTAACAAATGTTGTACATGAATGAACTTAAAATACAGTATAGTCCTCCTTTGTTGAAACTCTTAGTAATATTTATTTTCCCTCAAAAAATCGAACTTTTGTCACTTCCTAGAAGGAATATATGCCCTCTTGGCCGGTTTGTATTTTCTTTGTGCAGCACCTTCCTAAGGGTTGGACAAGGGTAACAATATCTAAATTAAAAAAGACATGCATGCAGATAGATCAAAAATATATAATTAAAATTTTGATTCCTTAACAAAATATGAAATGAACCTTCTATGATCTAATGCTACTCTTGGCCTTTGTGTGAGGTAGATATGGACTGTTTTGAGACACAAACTGCAGGTTTTTTTATTCATTTGAAAGCATGTTTCCTATTCTATACCTTCATTTTTTTTTCATTTTTGAAATATCTTCCACACCCTCTAATTATAGGCAAAATTGCTATTTTGATCCTTTAATTTTTTTAAATAAATTGGAGAGGGGAGATTTTATTAATAAAAGTTGCAATAATGACCATATTATAACTCATGAGATTCAGACTCGATATATTAAGGTTACAAAGTCAAACTCTAACCACGGTAAAATAGAACATAACTCAAACAAATCATATCGTGAGTTTAGAAATTTATCAACTAGGCTTTGCAATCTACTTCAATTACAATTTGCAAATCACAAGCCTAATTAGGGAAACATATTGTTAATATTTATGCACGTGTGGAACTAACTTGCAACTAAAATATAAAATTATGTTTTTTTTTTGTACAAAAGAGGGCAAAAGCCCAAAATATAAAATTATGTTATAATAGCCTGAAGTGTAATTTTGTCTAAATTGAAACAAAATAAAAGAAAATATGTAAAAGGGTAGGCTAAGGAACAAAGGATGGAGACACACAGCAAAGTCTAATATTTTAATCAAAACGGAAACTGTTGTGAATTCGATGAGAAAACACACCAATAACAAACTTGATGTGTGAAGTAAGGAATAATCAAGCAACCAAAAAACAAAGTGTATGGAACAATTATAAACACAAGCCAAAAGTAGAAAACATCGAGAGAGAAAAGAAGAGAGAACACAAAAGAATTTGTTGACCCAGTTCGGTCCAAATTGACCTAGTCTGGGGGAGAGAGCAGCTCTCTGTTTCACTATAATGATGAGTAACCTTACAAAAGAGATATCAATGGGTTACAAGAATAAGTCTCCCGCCTAATTCTACCCAAAGTCTCAATCTCTTCCCGTAACCAAGAGACTCAATCCTAATAGTGTTTCCAAAGGTGAATCAACTCTCAAACCCTAGTGTTTGCTGCCAAAGAGACAAACTCTATACAAACCCTAGTTTTGTTATTGCCTTTCTAAACCCTTGTTTCAGCCCCCTCTATCTCAAGGTTTACTCTGATACAAAGCCTATATTTATAGTAAAAGTAACCCCCATAAAATTGTAACAAATCTGGCCCAAAAATATGTTTCTGAAAAAAAAACTGTTACGCAAAATCGGGCCCCGAATTCCTTCATTCGGGCGCCGATTTTTGTCGAACCAGAAGACTTCACAGGCAGTCAAAATCGGGCCCCGATTTTGCACTTCTAGCAAACATCAATTTTGCACTCCAAACTTCAATTTTGAGTCACTTTCACAACAGAAACTCAATCAGATATACCAGATTTGTTTGGTTTCTGTTGTTGGTTTAGGGATCAGGGAAGGTTCCTTCACAAATGATTGTCCCAAATTTGGTGAAAGAATTTGGACAGTCGATTCTTTTTTCTTTTTTATAAATGAATTTTCGATTTTGTATAGGCCTGATGAATTTCAGGATACAAACTTTGCACCCACTTGTAAGGTTCTTAGGGTTGGACTCCTCTCAACGTGTTAGGGTTCTCTTCAAGATACTTCTTTATGTTGGAACAATAGTGGTTTGTACAATTTCTCTAAAATTTTGATGATAACAAAGTATTAAAAAACAATTGGATATATTAATATTTGTTCAAGTGTGCAGGATCATAGAATATATCCAACAAGAGATTGAACATATATTAAAGCATCGAAAGCATAAGAGAAGTTTAAAAGACTTGGACCGTCAATATCTTCTTAAGGACCAAGAGACCCTCCCAAGGGGTTTAAAAGGCCCTCCTGGAGGCCTTAGTGCCCTTCTAAAGGGCTCTAAGACACAGGGCGCACCCTCCCCAAGACGCCGCCTTAACCAACTTCTAGAAGCATCTAGAGCTCAGCAGAAAGACTTAAGTACCCTCATTACTTAAGGCATAAGTCACGAAAAATCTGAATAATATCAGACTCAAAAGACCTTGAGAGTCTTCTTAAATGACTATAAATAAACCCTAATTACGATTATTGTATTTTTGCAAGTACAAGACTATAGTAGAATATCTTAAGAAATGTCAACCAGAAGTCAACTTATTAGATCAAAAGGAAAGGACGCCACTCAAAAGCTGAGGAATGACATCATCAGACTGTATGGAGATCATCAGACTCAAAAGACCTAGCCATACACAGAAAACTCAATCAGACTTGGAAGACCTTCAGACATTCGAAGAACCCGAGGGACCCAGACTCCACGTCAGATTTGTCGTCTTCTATATTTGTCTCCATCAAAGGATCTGAGTACATTTTTGTTTTCTTTTGACCATGTGTAGAAACGAACAAAGAACTTCAAGGACAATAAGAATGAATGGATACTTCCATTTTCAGTAAACGATTATTGAATGACTATCTAACAAAATTATCCATATCATGCAATGGTTCAACGTCCTTGATTTGAAGCTTCTCAACGACCCTTAATGTGCTGACACTCTTCTTCAACATCTCTCAAATCTTTGCATATATAAGGAGCTGAAGAACTGAAGAAGATTAACAAGACTCTGCTATTTTTACTGTGATTACTCTACCAAATCAAATAACGCAAAACACTTAGGATTTTTGTTTCCACTTTTGTATCTTAGAAATCCTAAAGTCATAAGAGTCTATTCAAATATTGTTCAATTTACGCTACCATTGTTATATCAAGTGTAAGAGCAAATTTGTTTATTGTTGTAAATAAATATATGTCTCTTGTCTGCAAAGCTTGCGCACCAGAAGTCTCATTCATTTGATATTGAGCAATAGAATTCTCTTGGAGTTGTCCTTGAGCAGTGGAAGTCTCTTCGTAGTGACCTTGAGCATTAGAAGTCTCTTGCAAGTGTGCTTGAGCAATTGGAAGTCTTTTGGAAGAGTCCTTGAGAAATTGTAATCTAGTGAGATTATAGTGAAATCCCTTGAAAATGCAAGGGGATTTGACTACTTCTGTGTTGTTAGAGGAACCAGTATAAATTGCTTATGTTTGGTCTCTCTCTATATATATATATTTTATCTGTGTGTTCAGTTATTCCGCTACACTCAGACTTTGTACCATATTCTAAACCCATCATAATCTAACCAGTTCAAACACTTAGAAAAAGAAACCAGAAAAAGGCAACACAATTATTTATTTATTTCTTTTTCTACCATTTTACTTTTGTGTATGTGTGCCAAAATAAAGTATCTAAATTTTGTGGCCGTCGTCCAAAAATTTCTCGATTTTGACATTGTAATTTTAGTGGATGGAATTCAAATCTTATCTTTGATGGTAGTAAAATGATCATTAATACTACTTTAATTGATATAATTTTACCTTTGCTAATTTTTATTTTTTTTAAGGAACCTTTGCTAATTTTTCTTTTTTTTTAAAGTTGATTCTAGTGTCCATGCAATATTTTACTCCCTCCGTCCTTATATATAAGCATTCATTTGACTCAAAAATTGTATTTAAATATAAATCCATTTTGAAATTACTAAATGTATTTATTTTATTTTTCCTAAACATACCCCTAATTAATACTACTAACTTATCTTGAAATATAAAAAGTCAAATTTAATACACATATAAACAAATGGCAATTTAGTAATATTAACAAATAAATTAGACACATTAATTACACTAACAACATTTCTTAAGAAATGTGGGAAAAAAGAAGTAAAGAAGACTTATACATAGGAATGGAGTATAATAACACCCAACTATTAAATCTTTGGTTTGTGGTTGAAGTGATCAACCACATATTTATGAGATATAATTATTTTTTGAATTCAGATAACAACTTTTCTCTTTTTTTTACAAGAACAATGTTTCTTTTATCAACTATCAACCACATATTTATGAAATAAATATTTAAATCATATTTTTATTTCATTTGAGGTATTAGTTCAATGGTAAGAGTAAGAGTTTAATTTTGTAATTTCAACAAGAGTTTAATCTTGTAATTTTAAGGTATATAATACAAATATATTCAAACAAAGTTGTAAAATATCATCAATAACACAGTAATAAATTGAAAAATCTCTTTCTCAATTCTTTGAAATATCATATATTCATTAATTATTAGATAAGTAAATATTGAGTTCAGGTAACAACATTTCTCTCATCAATGTTACTAATATCAATTGAAAAGAAGTCTCTCAAAATACAAAAAATAAAAATTACATAAAACTCCTATATATGAAGTGACCAGCGGGTGCTACATAACCACCTCAGCTACTCTACAGACCAATAAAATAAAACACTGGTCTTTCAAAATGACAGTTACAATTTTTCAAGAATATTCAAATACCTATTATGAAACTTTTTTAGGTGTGCATTTGATAAATGAATTTACTATAAGTATACAAAATTATTACAAACTCTAAAATTGAGCTCCTTGGAAGGTTTGACCAAATTGCCAATTTGCTGGTGCCACATTGAAACTTGTCATAGTTCTACCATCACTTGTTGTAACTTGAAATGAGAGAGATTGTCCATTAAGGTAAGAGTTGCTTTGCCAATTTTGTCCCCAATTTCTTGACATTGGTTGCCATCCAGTCCTTGATCCTTTGATGGATATTGAATGAACATCCCCAGCACCACCTACATTGGTGACCAAAACTAGGTTGAAGTAAGAGTGGCCATTTATTGTGAACCTTACTCCTCCCTTTTTGAAACATGGCACCCTATCATAATCACAAAAATAATAACATTATTAGACATCTTAACAATGAATAAAATATGACCTGTGAATTAGAAGTTTTGAAAAAAGATATGTGATTTGAGCTTGGACATCGAGATTTTTAGGGGTCGTTTGATGGTCAGAATTGAGAGACAAAGAGATTTAAACGACCCCTATCCTGACCATCAAACAGCCTCTGAAAACCTATATATTTATTGTATCTTGTTTAAATCTCATGTTTGTGTATCAACGGGAAATTATTGTAGCTTTAAGTTTGAGAGAGCATAGTAAAAAGACTATACTAACCTTCTAAAGGAAACAGGCACAATTCCAGCTCTATATTCAGCAATTTGAAGGTAGGCAGGTTCAGCCATGTCAAAATGTTGCAAAGGAGGGTTACACCAACCACCATTGTTGTTAGGCAAAGATGGATTTGGTGGACAAAAATTTGTAGCAGTAACAATAATAGAACCAGGTTTGCACCATCTTGGATCATCATTGCATCTCATTTCATAGCAAGATCCACAGCTTAAACCATTGTTGAACAAAGCAGTGCTTAAAGCTGCTGTGTTGGTTCCATATCCTTGACTATACAAATTTCCATATCCACATGCTCCACCTACATATGCATAAAACAAAAGAATAAACTTTACTTTCTAAAATAAACAAAATAATAAATAATATATTTTTCTTAACAAAGATAAAAGAATATTACTGTACTAGTGTTGACTTTGTTAGACTTGAAGTCTTTAAGTGATGTTTCATTACCACATATTGGGGAAGAATATAGTTGAAGAACTAACTTGATTTAGGTCTCTTATAAAAAAAATAAGAAAGAAAATAATTTGAAATTTTTTTAATTAGAAATAAAATCAATTAGAAAAACCAAAAAGATTTTGTTAATTGGCAATGTTTAAAAGGGACATTATTCAAAAGTATAAATAGGTATATTTAAAAAATGTGAAAAGGAGGAATTTACATTAAATTAGAACGACAACTATGGTCATTTTACAACTTAGCATGGGAAAATTTGATCTTTATCCGATTAAGTTGTAAGGTCACACTCTTAACTCTGAGTTGACGCCTCGTAAACAAAATTATAGAAGTGTATATCATAAATATAATTATGAATTTGTTATATAAAGCATGACACCAACATAACATATAAAAAGGTGTAAATAATCTACTTTTATTCAAGGTCAATTCTTCTCTTTGTTGTTAATTTTTGCTGTAAAATTTTCATTAAATATTAATGAAACATAGAAAAGTAAGGAATGAAAGGCTAAGCTAAACTCACCCATTGTGCCAGAAGCATCACCACCACCATAGAAAGTAGCATGAGCACTCTCCCAACCACCATAATCAGCTATAACACCTTGCAGATTCATGTCAATACACAACACAACTAGAATCACAAGAGCAATAGAAAATTCTTGGTATGCCATTCTAAGTTTTAGAGCCATTATGATAAAAAAAAGAAACAGAGGAGAAAACAGAGGAAGTTGCACTTTATTTGCTATGTTATGTTGTGATGTCATAAGCATAAAGTGGACCTCTATTTATAAGTAACATTTTGTAAACAACATGCAAATATTCATGCTTTTTTTTTCTCTTCAAAAAGCCACATAACAAGTGACAAATGAAATGCACATGCATTTGTTCTAATTGGGATTCCCAACCGCTAATATTGTGGGCCAACCAGCGGCACATGCATTCCCAACTATATCTTTCCTCCTAACTTTATAGACCAACATCAATATCATTTGATAACCATAGTTTAATATTTATATTTTTTCCACTTGTTTATAATGGATAATTGGATAAGAGCTTATGTATGGTTTTAGCTAGTGTTTGGTGTTTAGAGTTCCAATGATAAAATAATCAAAAGTGGGAGAGAAAAAAAATAAAGACCTTTTAAGATGGATAATTTTTGTATGTTGTGCAATTTTTTTTTGTTTATTTATTTACAAATTTGTGTTAATTTTACTTCTAACAAGGAAATAGAGACCTTTTAAGATGGATAATTGTTTGCATTTTTTAAATAATAAAAATATTAAAAAAAGTGTCTATTATTTTAAAAAATGTATAATCCCTAGTTAGTATTTCATATTTTGTCTATTACAATGGTTCGCGTCAAGAGTCTTTCATCTTGTTATTAACAAATGAGTGAATTGCATTCTCATTCTCATTCTTTGAAAGATACTTGAATAACATTGCTCTTCTCTCTTGTGTTAAAATATACATTTTCAAGTGAAAAATGTAATTTACTCTTAACAAATTAAAATAACTACATATTTAAAAAATTGGATGAAAACAAATATTTTTACAAACAAAAGAGACCCTAAATTTCACTTTCAATAAAAATTTGTAGGGTCTTAAGGAGAAGATAAGCAATATCTTAGCACATGGAGGAGTACCTTTCTATAAGTTCTTAAAAATATTTTCATGATGCAGCTCCCTTTCTCTCAAACTCAAGGGTCAAGTGGGGAAGGGATAGTATCTTGTATGTGCTTGAGAATGTGCCACGTTGAAAGGAGTACAAATATATGCTTGTTAATTTACTCAGTTCTTAAATATAATTAAAGTGTTTGGTTGATAGTTTAAAAAAGAAACAGCTAGCTTTGCTTCTAGTTGGACAAGCTGTGCATGGTAGCAGTGGTTGACATGATTACAAAAGTAAACTTCGTGTGTGTGAGATGAATATTTAGTTGGACAAATTGTACTATGTATCATATCCTGAATTTTGAAAAGAAAAAAAAATTGTAGCAAAAGAATCATGTAGAGAAATATTGCACAAAGAAATCAAGTCTAATTAACAATATATTTATTAAAAAAAAAGTTGTTAATTCTTAAAAATCGTGGTTGGGTCTAACATAATCCTACATATATGACTTGTGACGTGAGAAGCCCTCACTTATCTTATATAAGACTCTTTAATATTACTACAACGTACATTATTAGGAGGAATCTTCATCTCTTATGTTTAAAAAGGAACTGCATGGAAAATATTTGGAGAGATATGTCAAGATTATTTTCAAAAAGAGCATGATACAATCGTATCATCTGTCAGCAATTGGGATATGGTATCAACTATTATCTGAGGATCTCTATTCTTCATGATCACTTCAATAAGTTAAATACTTGTTGATTTTCAAAGAGATTTCCTACTGAATAATGATACAAATGTGTGTAACACATGTGAAGAGGCACATTGTGGATATGTTTCTGAGGCTTTGTGGGATGTTTTGTTAGGTCACGTGCAATGCCATGGTCAAAAACTAGTATTAAATATGCTCTATTTTTCATACATGAAAGCTTACATTGCCGACAGAAAATGACCATGTATGTGTTTGGTTATGTATGTGACAGAAACCAGTTTTTTTTTAATTAATTCATTTTGTAAAATTGGTTGTGCTTTATAAAGTGATGTGTGCTTCATTTTCTAGTGATAATAAATGTTTTGAGTGAATAAACTTTCTGAAATTGATTATGATTCAGAATGAATTGAATATAAAGTTATTTATGTTTGAATGTGTGTCTTTATTTGACAATTAATATCAAATCGCATTAGTTTTTGATTTAATGATAAGCTTTAATCGTATCTATAATATTAGTGATAATAAAAATTATCTTCATAAGTGAATTCAAACTCTTTGTCAAAATCAACCGAAAGAAGAGGTGGTGCAATTAATAATGGCGACCAATAACTAAATAGTCCCAAACAACAATGTGTCAAACAAATCCACAACTAAACCAAAGTACAAAGATAAAAGAATATAGGAACAAACACATCAATATTGTTTATCTAGTGTATCCCAAATTGATATATGTTTAGGAGAGAGGGAAAATCTCTTACCCACTATAAATGAATCGCTTGAGAGATACAAAGAAATTACAATAAATTGTTTTTAAAAGCTCTACAATATCAAACCTTAATTTATACCTCTTTCTCAAGTCTCTCAACACACAAGAAGATCATAAGATTATTCCCGAGAAAAAACTGAGATTCTTCTTCTAATGAAATTTTACTACATAATGCGTTTAGAATGTGTACCCCAAATGCACTCAAGTTTTAACCCTTTAAATTTTCCTCTTTTATGATTTCTCTAAGTTGCCTTTAAACTGTGAAAAATATGTTTTATATTACCTTCACAAAACAAGTCAGGTACCTAATGTCTGGTCTAGCCTGCCCGATTTGCGTCTTGAAAATGGGGGCGCCTCGCACTTGGAATTGGTGCCTCACGGCTACAACACAAAAACACAAAGTGATCATTTTTTATCCTTAAGATCCACTTTCCTCCAATTACCCTTGGATTTTTGGTAGCTTCATAAGTAGTATCATACCTTATTCGACCTCCAAAATGTCTTTTGTCTTCTTGAAATTTTCCTTTCTATCAATTAGAGAATAACAACAAGATATTTGTATTTGTAATATTTTGGTGCCATAATATCTTTCTTTTCAATGTCCTTACAAGATAGTCACGGGTAACTATTGTCTGTCTTCCTCTAGTCTCACTAGTGGAAAGCTCCACCTCAAGCTAGGTTTTCTCCACCAAAATTTTCAAACATGTAAATTCGTCATGTCTTTAACCTCGTAACATAGACAAATTATTAAGAAACTCTTAAATCTCTAGGCCATTGTCAGTGTCCAACATTTTTCTGTTCAATTCTACCACCTAGAAACCTTCTTTAGCTAGTCCAACTAAGTGTAAACAGAATCCACAATCATACCAAAGAACAAAGATACTTCAAGCACCACTATTCTACATAATTAAGTTCATTTAACATTAAGTTCAACTAAACTATTTTTTTAGACAGAAGGAAAATTATATTACATAAAATTAAAAAGATACAAAGACTAGAAGAACATTAGAGCTGACCTAGTTAGGTGCAACCCAAACGGGAATACGAAGTGTACATGAAACCTAATGGATCAACCCTACTCTATCCTCCCAAATAATCACTTATCACAAGCACAATTCAACGAACCTGAGTACGGGTGCGAAACCAGACTACCAAAAAAGATAAAGAGTGAACATCAATAACTCTCTGACCAAAGCAACAAGTATATATTAAAGCTCTTTCGAACATCATAGTATCGGAGTAAAGCCATGTATGACGCCTTGATATCTGTGGATCTCAACCGGTCTAAAGCATAATAGAATCAAAGGTTCAGAGTACCAAAACAATCAATTTCAATCCAACGTGCAAGAACTCGGATTGAAAGAATTCAAGCCACAACTTATTAAAATAACTCTTAAAATTAGTTTTTTTTTTTAATAATTCTTAAAATTAGTTAAAACCTACCATAACTAAAATAAATAATGACTCACAAGATACTAAAAATATGCATGTGAGGAAGAGTTAAATTGAGGTTAAAAATCGACTATAAAGGCAAAACTAATTCTACTAAAAGAATATTGAAATATGTCGTCTTCTTTTTTTAGGGTGAAATATGTCAAAATCAACTCAATGCGTTTGGAATTAAATTTTCTCTCTTTTTTTATAAATTTAATTGTCTCATTTTTTTTAATAGATGTGAGTTTAGATGTAAACTTTTTATTGTCTTTTATTTCATCACATTTTGTTGAACATTTATTTTCTCTTTTTATATCTCTCATTCTATACCACTTTCTCATACCTCCCTTTCAAGAGTATCATTTTCACATTATATGAACATAAGTAATTAGTAAACATAGCATGAATGCATATGAGCACTATATGAGTACCTTAAAAAGGATAGGGATGAAAACCAACCAAAAGTAATTATCATATGTCATTCTTAACTATAAAAGGAAAGAGAGAAAGAGCCCATGTATAGCTGATGAAATTATACAAGGACCCTACCATGTTAGGGCACATGCAAGTTTCGGTTTGGCTTTCTCTTAAATCATAATCCATGTCGTTTTGCTCCCTTTTTTCTTCTTTGATGTTATGTACCAATCAAACATACAATTAAATTGTTTTTATTTTTATAATTGCAAAATCAAGCACATGCGAAACTACTCTTTATACTATGCATACCATTAAAATCAGTATGTGCATGAACTTGAAAGATAGTTTAGTCCTTCTTTGCAACTCTAGTAATTTTTCTTTTTCTTCACAAAAAATCAAAATTTGTCACTTCCTAGAAGGAATATATACCCTTTTGGCCGGTTTGGATATTCTATGCAGCACCTTCCCAAGGGTTGGACAAGAGTAACCATATCCAAATTAAAAATGATATGCAGATAATTTTAAAATATATAATTAAAAACTTTGATTCCTTAACAAATTATGAAATGAACCTTCTATGTTGTAATGCTACTCTTGGCCTTTGTGTAAGGTAGATATGGACAATTTTCAGACAAGAATTGTAGGGGTTTTCACCGGAAAACATGTTTCCTCTTCCACACCATCTAATAATAAGCAAAAATATGATTGGTTTTTAAACTTGATTTTGAGTTTTAATATAATCTTTTATTTATTTTTTTAATAAATTAGTTATATGTTCTCAATTTTAGTCTTGAAAATGCAAAATGTCAGATCCTCTCTACGAGAAAAATACAAGTGTGCCACAAGCCCTAGCTGCGACTAAGAACTCAAGAATATTATGCATAAGCGAAATCACAAGCCTAATTAGGGCAATTTCTCAATATTTGAGGACATGTGGGACAACTTGGTTACCAAAAAAAGTAAATAAATAAACGACCAAACTGAAATAGGAAACTGAGATCTGGAATGCACTCTCAGGTCTCAAGTCAATATCATCAGACCAACTTAAATGGGTTAATTGTGATGACATTTTATATGGATGTTTAGTTCAATTTCATGTTTTCACCCTTTCTCTCATGTATGCTTGTCTGTGACCACTAAGCCACTCATATATGAAAAAATGTAAATTATGTTTTTTTTATCCAAAATGTAAATTATGTTAAAATAGCCTAAAGTGTAAATGTGCAATATTGGCTATATTAAAACAAAATAATTAAAGGAAAGAGGGGTATGCTAAGAAACAAGGGATCCACACCACACAACAAAGTCTAATATTTTAATTAAATTATGAAACTCAATAAGATATACCAGATTTGTTTGGTTTCTGCTGTTGGTTCAGGGATCACTGAAGGTTCCCTTCACAAGGGATTGTCCTAAATTTGGTCCCATTGTTATGAAAAGGACATTAATGTGAGTGAGTTTGGATTTTGTCGATTCTTGGTGTAGGACAGATGAATTACAGGACACACACTTGGAGCAGATTCGTGAGCCTCTTAAGGGTAGGGCTCCTCTCACCAATCCCCACACACAAGCCCCAAACATACACGTCTATATTTTTATTTTATTTTTATCTTAAATCTACGTCTATATTTTATTTTATTTTATTTTTCTAGTTAAATAAATGATAAAATCATTCCTCTAAAAAAATGATAAAATCGTTAGAAACTTACACTCATAAGTGTAAAAGCTGAAGTTTGAACCCTCATATTGTTTGTCCCAGCAATTTCGACGTTTTGAGGAAGCATTTGTGGACACGCCTATATTTTTTTAAATAATCTCTGTGATATATATTTATATATTGATCAAATAACTTTGTAGTTCGAAATTCACCTTTTAAAAGTGAATGAAGTGTGCAAGATTCGAATCCTAACCCCTATATATTATAGTACATTTTCCTTAGAAATTATATGTATGTATATATATATATATATATATATATATGGAGGAAGTGAAATAATTTTCAGAAGATATTAGTTAACTATAAATATTCATAATGTCAAATAATTGTACACCGACCAAAGTATAGTAATTTCAATGCACAACTAATTACATTCAATATAATATATTAAAACAATTTTAACATGCTATTTGATTTCTTCCCTTATTACTTTAATTGATTCATTATATGTTTTTTAGGAAATATAAGATTAAGTTGGTGGTTGAATTGAATGGAGTCAGTGTATGAAGGGAGGGATAAGAATGATCTTGCATAATATTCTTGATCCCCTGACAAAAACAATGCAATTTGTTATTATTTGAAATCCAAGATCATTCTTATCCCTCCCACTTCGACCATTAAACTAACCTTATATCCCCAATTTACTATGTAAAATTAATTTTAGTTACAAATGAGTTGAAGGCATGGTTGGATATATTTACATAAAATTGATTTGAAAAATATATTTAAGTATTAAAATCAACTATAGAACCAAAACTTCAATTTTAAGCTTCAACTAAAGTCAATTTTAAAGGCAAAATCTATTATATTTAAAAAAACAACCAAACATATCATAATCAGTTTTACACTTTTAAAATAAAGTTTAGACCCTTAAGAGATGAAACCAAACATAAAGTCAGAGTTAGGAGTTCAATGTTAAAGATAGGTAAACCCACTTGGATTGGTCTAGTGGTATTGGCTTAGGATATGGGACTGTGCTTCTTCTTGAGGTCTCAGATTCGATTTTCTCTAGTGTCAATTTAAGTGAGCTAATTATAAGTAGTAATGATGTTTGAGAGCTGTATGCTCTTGATTGTCTGCAGAGACAGAGATACGCCCACACTATTGTTCCACTAGTATATTGTGGGTCGTTAACCCATAGTATTGCTTCAGTATTTGTTATTATTATTTTATATAATATCCAAAGGTTTTTTACTACACTCAAATATATTTAAATTTGCTTCCAAATGTCCTTCATTTTTCATTTAAATCTTCACCCCTCTCTCTCTCTCGCAAAAGCTCATGTATAGGTTTTCTTGTTGTGTAAAACATTTTAAATAATTTTTACTATCAACACAAATTTCTGGCAAAAATCAAGTATATTTAAATTTTGATCATAATATTAGCATTGTCATTGTTCATATAAACTCTTCAAAAACTGTTATTAATTCGATTATTTTATTGTTTAGTAAAAAAAATTATATTTTAAGTAGGATCTATACATTATTTATCAGAACACCATAATTGTAAGGACAATAGTTCAACCGTCCACCCAACAAACATAAAAGGTTTTTATAAACCAACACAAGAGTGTAGTGTTTTGGTTATTTATTTCTCCCTTCATGTTACAACTATGTGAAGTCGTACAATTTGTTTTCCTTGATCTAGAAGTTTCCACTTATGTAACAGGTGTATCCCTCCATAGTTAAACTATTCTTTATTAACATATTCCAGCTTCAAAATCAACAAGCTTTGGAGAAAAAATTGAGAAAAATATAGAAAATCCCCAATTCAAATTCCTTGGTCTAGTTAAAAAGAAAATTAAAAAAAATAAAAAATCATAGATAATTATTGATAAAATGAATGATTAATTCCCAAATAAATGTAATTTACAGTAATCAATAACTCTGCCAAACACAATCTGTATAGTTGTCCCCCCTCAAACATCTCTTTCATGCAAAGAATATGTAGTTCAACAATTAAATTCAACATACTATATATTTTAAATTTAACAAAAACTAGGATAAAATTTGGATTGCTTCTTAAAATCTACTGGATCTGTTATGACATGCACAGATTTGGATGGTGCTTCAGCATCCTTCATATCTGTGTTGCAACCCCATACCCGAACGAGTAGTCTTCGACACTTGGGAGACGATTGTTTCAAATACGTCTTGTACCAGTCAATGACATCATGCTTGCTTATGTTCTTCAGTTCTTCCGCTTCCTTCTTTGAAATATCGAAAATGTACCTGAAAATTTACAATATTTTATCATCAAACCATCATTTCATGAACAAAGCACAACAAATACCAAATACTTCCTTTATGGCCTCTACCATTTCCTAGACTTCTAACATGCATTCGTTTAGGTACACAGCTAAATTAAACACTTATTGAATAAATGATTATCATATAAGCATTTATGTATAACATATATTTCTATAATCAAAGATGAAAAAGGTTTAAACTATGTTCATATAAGTTGCAAGTTGTTTTCATATACTATGATGGAGAGCTCATTAATATAAGTGGATAACAGCTTATGGACATATAAATTGTTTTTATTAAGTTTCAGTCAAACACTTATATAAGTGCTTATCTGTCATTAGTTAAGCTTTAAATAACTTCATTCCAAAAGCACAAAAGATACTCCACCAACGTAGTAGGCGGATTTAGAAACTATAATACATAACAAAATATAGGAATAATTGCTGGTTATTACAATACTTTATCAAAAACAACAGAGAACTTCAACGGAAATATATCAAATACAAAATATGTAAAGCACCTTTTATCAACAATCTGATTCCACAGTCTATTGCTTTCATATGTGAGTGATGGATCTTTCTCCAACAGCTTTCCCATTAAGCCACTTTTATAATTCTCAAAGGAATCATCATCAAGGCCATCCTATAATCCCAAAACATTTATTCAAACACAAGTCCACATTCAGCCAACATACATTTCAACAAATATTTTAGACATGACAGTCCTAAAGCTTGGTTGGAAGTTTTCCTTCATGATCTAACATGCTTATCTTGGCCTACTTCATAAAAATGCCATTGAATAACAGCCCTAAATAAGTGTTTTGTATGATCACATCATTTTTTTCTTTCTAAATAATAGTGATCAGGGCCCATCGTTTCCTAACAGCCAAGGTGCATCAACTTTATCGCAGTTCATATGGAAGCAGAAAACCAAAGAACATAGAAGTTGACAGACAAAGGAGCACTTACCAACAATTCTTCCAAGCCATTTATGAAGCTTTCAACTCTACCTTGCAAGTACACTGGGTTGTACTCGGCTGACTGAATACAGAAACAAAACCCAAAAACACGGTATGTTACTCGTGGGCTACATTCAACGACATAACCAAGCTGCTCTTTTGTCCTGTATCATAATGCATAACGGAAATTTCAGCCCCAAACAAACTAACAAAAAGTCGAGAGAGCAAAAAGAAAGATGACGAAGAAACAGCAATCTCAACCTAAAAGAAAGAAATGCTAGTTTCATTGAATTTAAAACACTGCTTTCAATGAATTAAGGTTCTAAAACAGAATATAAAACTTTATACCTAAACCAAATTATTTCACAATCAAATCATCCGTAACCTAAACTCTGAACTGCTTCACAATGAAATGAGTTTAAGCGGCCGCAGCAAAAAGGTTCAAGTGTACAACTGATGACCACTCATGATAAACGTGTGCACAAGCGCGTTTTGCTTATAGTGTGCACTGTAAGAAGAAACCTATATCTTCATTTTAAAAGACAATTTTATCGACGAACTACAACCATGAGAAAACAGGTGCAAAGAGAACCTATCATCATTAATAAATATCAAATGTTAAAAAGAAGATACTTCTAGCGTCAGATTATCACCTCAGTTGATTAAAAAGTGGTTCCTCGACAATTTCATCAAAAAGATCGATCAGAGCTTTCAACTTGGTTGACCCCAGTCCAAGATCTTCTTCAATTTGAAAATATAGCTGCATAAATAGAAAAATCAAAGCAGGAAGTGGGAGAAATTTGTTAGAGATTATTGAAAACAAATTATATATCGAACACATTAACGAAATACTGATAACAACCAATCAAACTGAAATTACCTCGATCACAGAGTTTTTTTCCAACTTGTTCTTCACATTTATATCTCTAACTAAATTGGCATTGGAAGGGAGGCAAATTACACGCTCAGCATGCCTGGACTTGATAGGGAGTGGCTTTACGGGAAAATTTGTCTTAAATATATTGGATATGTTTACCGCTTCTTCTTCTGACAAATTTCCATGGCATAGACCCTCAATATATAACTGTACAAAGTTAAGATAAAAAAGAATAAATATTCAACAATGCCATAACAGTAATCTAAAGGAAAAACTAATCAAATTAAAAGTGATGTAAACCTCTGCTGACTTATACAAGTTCATCATGAACTGATGTTTAAAATTAAATCAACTAACTGCAAATAATATAACAACAAAATGCCAATATCAAATATTTCATTTAAACCTGTGAGCGAAGCTCGGGTATAAACGCCTTCAGATCATCAAGCAACAAATCATTTAGATATTGCAGCTTCTCATCAACATCATAAAAGCTCTCACACAAAACTTGCAATCTCAAATATGATGAATGGCTTAGAGGCTTCATGTTGGAGTTCTTTAAAGCTCTCTTCATATCTTCTTTTATTACCTGTTTAAATGAGCATTCACAACAAATCAGGAAAACAGAATAATTTGAAGAAATCAATAGTACAGGGTAAACATTAACATTAAAAAAGGGGAAATTGCATTCACCTCCCTTGAGGTATAAATAAATGACACATGCACCCATTTATTCTATAAATACATTGACCAACCCTTAATTACACGCACCTCCCCTTAGTTATACAAAATAGAGGTGCGTATTCATTTTAAAAATAGGAAGTGAGTGGAATTTCCCCTTTAAAAAAATCCACACAAACACGCCACTCACCTGATATCGATCATCAGTTGGCATAAAAGATCTAGCAGCTGACAAAACCTTTGATAAGAGAACAGAAAGCTTCTCATTGAAACCATAGACCTTTAGCTCAAGCATATCACCAACATAAGCGACGGAAGTTTCTAACTTGGCAATACTAGCCTGCACACATAGACACAAACTCATATACAAAATATCTAAATATAGAATAGGACTTTAACATTTCCACATGGCATTTCACACCCTTCACTAACTACATTTATTTGAAATTATTAATTGTACTCAATAATGTTTTAATTCCAGTCAAATAATAAGGCAAAAAGTATTGGTATTCTAGAGCAGAGAAAAATAAAGGGAGATTATGATCTGAAAGCCCTGAAAATGTTCTTCCCGACAGAATAAGAGAACTACTTATAAAGAACTGGTAAGCTTGTTGATCAAGCTTTACAGACATTAACTGAATAACAAAGTCCTAACAAAATACTCAAGCCTGTTAAATTAGGCAACTAGTTCAAACACTATGAACCTTCTAGAATATAAAATTCTCTTAACAGCTTCAAAAACAAACAAAATTCTCCAACAAAAAATGCCAATTGTAATATCGAGGTGCGCGATTTAGAGAACATTAATTAAAAGTAACTAGATGGGAGTATTAGTGGCCACAACTCTAATGATACTGTTCTTTATTTATCAGCTTATATGATGCATACATACATTGAATCAGCAGTAATTTAATCTTGAAAACTTTTGCTAAAATACTTTATACTTGCATTTTCTTTTACTAAATAAGGATTAGCATTAAAAAAATTCAACAAGGTCCCTGACTCTTTTTAGAAGTGATACCAGAGACCAGTTCCCTATGTCAATATGCTCAAAAACGGAAATAGCAGTTCATGTTTAATTAGAAGAGAAAAATAGTCAATTATAGAAAACTATACATAGGCACACTTCTTTTTAGTTTTATTGTCATATTCTGTTTCTTCTAAAAAAGATAGATGATTAACCTGATATATGATTTCATTCAACTCGTCTTTAAGAAGGTGAATGAACAATTCAGACAATACACAACTCTTCGCATTATCATATCCACCCTTCAAGTTGATTCGAAAATATGTATTGGCTCGAGGAACTCTGAAAGTAGTATCTAGCTTATACCAAAATTTTATCAAAGCTTCATCAACTATACATCTAGGGGAAGTCGAATTTTCAAAATCACCATCAGACGTGCCACCAGCTCGTATAGAAAAGTCGCTTGGAATAAACTCATTCTTGGATGGAAGATGCAGTGAGGCATCAATTTCTTGAGGATTTCTCCATAACTCTATCAAATCTTGAGGGATATCTTCTTCAACATAACGTGAACCAAACCAGGGTTCATGTTGGAAATCTGAAAAGAAGAGCAACAAGTAGTTAAGCCACCTATATGAAAAGATAACCAAATAGTATCCAACTAAGTATAGTCGGCTACATAAGGCTACATGAATTAGATGATGTCATATTTCCATATCACAATTAATTCAATGATAAATTGTTTCTAAATTCCTCTTAATGGATTATTTTTAATTTTTCTTAGTCTCCCTCTACCTATTGGACCATGCAATGTTTTATAAGTTTTCTGCACACATGTCCAAGCCTGAAAAAGTATTCTACCATATTTTCTATCCTTGGAAGAAGCAACCACAAATTTTCTCTAACAATGACATTAATAATCATGTCATTGTTAGAGAAAATTTTCTATCCTTGTGATTACAAAAAACAGATTGTACGGTATCGTTATTGAACAAGAATTATTAATGCACGGGATCATAGCCACAACTTACAACTTTAGTTGCTTATTCAATGTTTTGATGACCAACCCCAAATTAATCAGTAAGTTGAAAATAGTAAGGATCAAGTTAAGTAGGCATGTTATGATCAACTTAAATAACGAGAGCTTTATTAGAGGACAGTGTTGGGAGCGGGCCTTAAGGGCCGGCAGACACTCAAATAAATGCTTTTCATTCCTTAATCAAGAGAATTCTTCCCAATATTTTCTAATGAAATAGCAAGTTTCTATCACAATGTAGACAAAGGGAAAAAATGCCATATGCAAATGCAGATTAGACGAGGGAGAAAAAAGAACTCACCTTCTGACTTACGAACCAACTTTGACACAACATCTACTCTCATGTTTTCAGGAACGAAAAAACCAAGAACTTGTTTTATCAGTTGTTCATCCCATGTCTTGTACACATAGTCACCATAAATGACATCCTCCGCTGGATAGAATTTCAAATTTTCTACACAATAAAATAATTAGAATAAGTCAATAAGGACAATGAAATTGTACAAAATTTTACAAGACTGTTGATTAGCAATATTTTCAAGAGGAAACAACCACAAGAAAGAGCCAGAAGACTTTCATATAATATCATATAATAGGATTGGGAGCATAGCAAAGAGACCTTCAAGCAAACAAAATAAAGGAAATAACTTAGACACCTGCAAGCTCTGCAGCATAATCATCCTGAGGCTGCTCTTCCGCAAATCTGAATTCCATGTTTCCGATATTTTGAAGTTCCTTAAATATCCATTCTTGTGGAGAATTTTGACGCAACAAATTAAGGTATTGATAGACAAAGCCAATAATATCGAAGATCTGGGAGGTGAGAAGAAAAAAGTTAAGCTACATTGAAGAAAATAAATAATGTTGAAAATTGAAAATAAGTATTGATCAAAAAAATGTTTTTCACAAACAAATGTTCACTAATACTTCTGCGGTTTCACAAACCTCACATTTATGGTTATAAATGAAAATTTTAAAATCACCATATATTATATTAACAAAATTGAAACTGAAATTGTTCTCATCAGATGCAAAGGAATATCACCATTGCATTGAGTTTGACAAGTGATAGCTCATTAAAAATAAATTTTACTCTTTAATCTGAAGGGCCTCCGCAAGTTAAGAAAATATGATTACCTTCTCTACACCAGAGTCAGTGAGGTGTAAGGACATGACAAAGACATAAGCTATCGATGAACGATAAACTCCATCATCCCCAACACCAGCCGATAGAGATGAAGCCCATCCTTTAGCCTTGAGAAAGGAAAGCAAACTTCCCCTGCCCTCTGAAAGGTTAATTAAGTTATAGTTAATAAGTCAACTATCAAGTGTTCAATCTTATACTTTTAGAGTTAATAGACTACCCATCTTAGTGAAGTTATACTTAGACATGCATACACGCAATAGAAAGGTCATTATCGTTGAAATTTAGAACCACTTTCCACTACATATTGAATAATTTAACTCTTAAACATAATAACTAGGAAAGATATGAAAAAGTTCAATGCAGTAAACAATTCTTTACAAGCTTAACAAGCCTTTTAAGTGGGCTGTAAATTACTAAAATAATTTTTTGGAATGTTGGAGTGTGTTAAAGACCATCTTCTGTTTGCTATAATTCACCATATATGTGACAATTTGCACTTGCTTTGCAAGAGACATGTTGAGCAACTTTAAATCACACATAAAAGAAGTGAAAGAAATTGTAAAAGAAGTAAAAGAAGCTCTCCTATGCCAATTGCCATACAATAAGATAAGATGCATAAAACGAACTTGGTATTACATTTACCTGATCAGAGATATGCAATAAGAATAAGATGCATAAAAAATGCAAGATGATTTATAATTGAAAATATACACTCTCGACCTTCTAGATTCACCCATAATGAACTATCATACCGTGACCAAGGAGATGAGCCAAATAATCCTCTGGTTTCTTTAGATACTCCTGGTGTAGACTAGGCAGGGTCCAAGATAAGTCGAGGGTATGAACATCTTTGACCGCTTCTAGCCGATAAATTTTACCAGGTTTCCATATTGGACTTTCCACTGTGAACTTTGGGTATACTTGAGGACCCTTTTTGACAGTACCAAATAGTTCCACAACCCAACTCTCAAGCACATCCAGAGACTCTGTATTAATTTTAGCATGTCATTAAAATCAAACCACTGTATGTTAGTTTAACAATTTGTTTGAGTACTGAATAGGCCAAATTAATTGCATAACATCACTATAAGATGCTCACCATTTTACAAGTGCAGTTATTCAGGAAAAATAAAACTGATCAAGATTAGCAATATACAACCTTAGCCCTTCTATCATTCTCTTAAGTAGAAAAATACTTAATTGTGCTTCAGGGCCCGTTTGTTTTAGATTCTAAAAAAATGGATTTTCCTTTGTATTTTTAAAAATGGGTTTTTTTTTTAAATTTACTCAAAAATAGTAAAAGTTATTTCAAACTCATTTGATATAAGTTAAAAAAGAGATTTTGACATTCACTAACTTAAATATTCATTGTTCGGATTTTACATAGTAAAAATCACTTTTTTTTTTAAATGACATCTTTCAAAAATGATTTTTATGAAAAGCTATTTGAAATAGCTTTTTTCTTTAGAGATTTTTTCAAAATTTTAGTATAAAAAAAAATTATAACCAAAAGATGAAATACTTAGAATGGCATTTTAAGATGAACTATTCAAACAGATTTTTCATTTGAAGCTTTCCTTGAAAATTTCTTTGTTAAAAAAATTATAACAAAATCACATTACACTACCAAAATCTATGTTGAAAAAAGCTATAACAAACGGGCCCTCAATCTTATTAGACCAGAAACTCAATTCTTTTTTCATTAGCAAACTCTTCACTTTCAAAACAATTTTGCAACAAGCCTCATCCAGAACAAATAATGGAAAAGAAATCATACATGCTAACAATTATAATTATAATGATTATATTTATATTTATAATTTACAAATGAGAAATGATATTTGTACAACCATTTTGTGACAACTTTCTCTCTCATACTCACATTATGTTTTCACTTTCTCTCTCTATTGCTTTGTTTCCCGTGTCAATACCTACTTTTCTTTGTAAATTTATGTTTGTCCAAAAGTTGTCACACAAATGGTTGTTCAAATAACACACCTCATTGTACTATACATCAACACATGAAAACTTTAGATGCTAAAGGAGACAACTAGACTCTGAATTTATTGATTGTATGTTAGTATTTTCTACACAAGTACCTTATTGATGTGAGACACAACTGTTCCACCATTAAGGTTTAAGAAATGAGCTTTCATTTACATTAATTATAACAAAAAATTGACTTTGGCAATTAACTCCCAACTCTTAAGACTACTGTAACAATTTCTCTACAGCTAACAAATCAAGAGTAGTTCCAAACCGGCATACCATGTTTGACTTGTAGGGTGAGTTTGATCTGTTAAAAAACAGGGGACTGTACAGGACAACTTTTTTGTACCATGTTTGATTTAAAAATTGATCATGGGATTGGACAGAACAGATAGCAAGGGACAAGAATTATCTCTCACTAAACCATGGGACAACTTTTTGTATGCCCTTATTATGTTCCAACATCAAAAATATCATCTCTCTATCTATCTCCAGTACAGTTCTGTACAGCCCTGTACTGTTCTGTCCTATCATGTATTGTTCTGTGCAGTACTTACTCTTTTGCGAATCCAACGCACTCAAGGGAAAACAACAAGCACCTGATTGCTTGGAACAAATATGGCTAAAAAACTTGGTAAACTTCCTTCTGAATTGATTACTTGATTATTGATTAACCATATAAAAGTAAATGAAATAGAGATTTACCTCCACCAATAACAACAAGCTTCATTAATCCACCATGATAATAATCCTTGTATAATTTCAATATTTGCTCCCGCAGATCAATACCCTTCTCCATTGCATCAGCCAGGCTCTTTTTATTCCCTTCAAGCACATAAAAAAAAAAGCATTTTAATTATACAAAGCATTTAAATATCATATTGACCAATAATGAATGAGTATCATAATACAACATACCCCAAAAGAATTTATTCAAAGGATGATTAGGTGTAGAAGTATGGCACTGAAGTTGTTGAAGACGGCAAGCATCACTTTGTAAAACCTGGTTAAATTCTAGAAGTATACATTTACAAAATGAAATAAAATAATCAGCAAACTGGCAGATATGCGTTGGATATTTTTCAGGAAAAAAAAAATCCTTAAGAAGAAAAGCTAAAATGGAAGTCCATAGCATTGGGTTAGAAATGTAGAACGATAAATACCTGAATCTACTGCTTGCACTTCTCGCTCCATAGCCTCCGCTTTTACAAGAGGAGATATAAAAAACTGGGAAAATCTGACAAAAAAAAAAAAAAACTCAATAAAAATTTAACCAAAAATATAGCATATCAAGGTAGACAGGACTGAACCATAACATTCATCAGAGCAAGATTCAGTGCAAAATGTAACTAACAAGAGCTCCCAATTTCCAATAAATAATTTGACAGACAATAAGTTATTAATATTATTATTATGTAGAACCAAAGTTGCTAGATTGATAATCTAATTATATAAGTCAAATATTTCAACAAACACTGAGATGATCAAAAACAGAGATAATATTGGATCAAATTTGCAACACTAGCAATATCAAGTTACTGTATTCTAAAGTATACTAATTCCATTTCATGCTCTTTATGCTTTACAACATGTGTGGCCTGTAGTCTAATTATAAATCTAATAAATATCAAAAGAGAATGAAATGAATTATCTCTTATGCTTCTATAAAACTGCAGTAGCTAAAATTCAATACACACACAATATGTTATGTCATACATAAACACTATGAAGCACAGATACTCCTCGGATTAGGTGTGCCCTATGTTGGATACATATTGTGTCCGACACTACACCAACACATACGATTACATTTAATTATGTCATTTTCTCAAATTATTATCAGTGTCGACATGTATTTGTCGTGTCCATGTCTGTGAGTCAGAGTATGTGCTTCAGAGCAAAAACATCGTCACCACATGTATGAAATTAAATATCAATTGAAAGGCTAGTGGAAACAGAACCCTTTGCAAAAAGTAATGTGAGATAGGAAAGGTCATGTTAGACAATACACAGCAGAGCTTACCTTCTCAATGCGCCCTTCAGATACTCACGCTTCACATCAAAATGGTAGCAAGTATATTCAGTTTCTGTGTATGCATTTGAAGAGCCACCATGCTTGGACAAATAGCTATCATACTAACAAAAGAAAGAGTCTAAATGTCAGATTGCTAGACCAATTAACTGTAACTTGTTAGAAACATAAAAGGTGAGATTTTTATGTCAAGGAAACGAAGAAATTAATCTAACTTATCCAGTCAATTTTGAGGTTCTATAAAGATGGAAGGGAGAATCAATCGGGGTTAAGGGTAAGCTGAGTTGGCTAAACCACAAAAAGTGACATATGATAGGTAGAAGGAATAGAAGAATCACATAGATTATGATAACTATATTATTATTAATAATAATTCAATAACATTTATGTTATCAGTAGCTATTGGCTAATGGAAGTTGAAACTTCAAAAAGACCATCGAAGGCAATGTGACATATAGGGATGGAATGCCAAGATTGTTACCAGTTATAAAATCTTACATAACATGAAATATGTAACGTTTTTTCTAGACAAAAATTTGTTGACGGATAACAAGAAAAAATCCTGAATTCAAACTAAGGAACATTACAAAGGGAAGTGCAATTAAGAGTTGTACTCAGGCAAAATCGACATCAAATGTATCTCATATCATATCATATAACAGTAGATTTTCAGGTTCAAATATTATCACTTGTTTGTCGACAACTCAAATAAACCAAAATAACTATATTTTATATTAGCTATTTCCTCTATTTATAAAAAGGGTTCGATAATTTTCAAGGTACATATAAACAATACATGATATAGCGAAAAAAATACCTCATTTTCATCTGGAAATTCATCACTCCCCATGAAGAGCATGTGTTCTGCAAAACAGTTACAAGAAACTCATGATTTAATATACTACCTTGAAAAAATTAACAAAAACAAAAATACAATTTTGCTTGAATGAGATAAACATCCAAACCTAAAAAATGAGCTAGCCCTTGTGCTTCATTCGGGTCAGAAAAGCTGCCAATACCTACACACATAGCTGCTGCAGCCTACAAACAAAACAAAACAAAACACATTAAGAATCAAAATCAATAATATCAGCAAACGAAATCATACATAACATAAACTACATAACCCTAACACCATTCCTACTATTTCCCATCAACACAAAACAACCCAAGTAGCCAATACAACATGATTTCAAAAAACATAGCTAAAATAAAAAAGGGTATTCATAAAAAATGCAGAACATAAACAAAACATCATGAAAAAACAACCTTTTTGCTTTGATTTGCAGCACCCTTTCCTCCTTCTCTTCCTTCTACATCTTCTTCATCTCCATCCTCTTCTTCTTCTTCATCCTCATCATCTTCACACTCATCATCATCTTCTTCATCATCCTCCTCATCTTCATCATCTTCTTCCTCATCATCTTCATCAATTGAACCATCTTTTGGAGCACCTTCAGGATAAATCTCAGGATCATGAATAATCAAAGCTTGAAGCCCATTTTTCAGATGAACAAGACGGTATAAACGACTATCGTTCGGAGACTTGACAACAACGTCGTCAGATGAAGACAACGCGACGGCGGCAGTGGTGGCGGTGGCGGCCGCGGTGGCGGCCGTGGTGGCGGCGGCGGGAGCACCCTTCAACCCCATACTCTCTTTGTCAGACGAAAATCGAAAAAGAGAGAGTGCTTAGTAGTAACACTAAAACTAAGGTTATGTTTGGTTTGGTTTTTTGGACTCTAAATAAGTGCTTTTTTACTTGAGCGGTTTTTGAATCTCGTTTGAAACGAAAATAAGCGCTTTTTTTTTCCTTTGGTAAAGACCAAGGGAAGGGTAAGGGTAATCTAGTGTCTACACTTGGCCCATGACTCAAAGGCATCTTTTGTCTTCAAAATAGTTTATTGAAACACTTAAATGTACTTTTGATCTCTAGATATCGCTCAGATATGCGATTTTTTTTGTTTGTTGGTATAGTTAGGTTTAGGTTTCTCTGAACGTCGAGAGAAACTATGTAGCACGCGTTAGGTTTAGCTTGACAGTGTCCACGAGTCTTCGGGTTGAATATGTATGATATGATTTGAAAGTTTGATGTGTGTACGATATCTTTGTTTGATGTGTGAACGATATCTTCGCTTGTTCGCTTTATCATGTAAATTTGTAATTTGTAATATACGGGAATGGTTATCCAAACGTGTAAGGTTAATTTTGGTAAGTAAACGTGTAAGGTATTGCATATAAGTTTTGTCTTTGATTTTATCGAAATGAAGAAATTGTGATCTTTTGTAAAAAGTTTCAGCATTTGTAAATAAAAATATATTTCGTTCATATTGATGATAATCAAAAGATATTTATTTCGTTATTTTTCCTAACTCTTGCAAACCCCACTTTTACTATCGCATACATTATGCCAATACATAACCTCGTCGAATCAACGGTTACAAGTAAATTGGGATGTTACAAGTATTTTGACCCTTTGTTTTCAACTGTGTGACATAGTGATAACGTTACATTATTTGATCTAAATCGACGGTTGAGATTGTTTCAACGTGTGAACTGATTATGCGATATGAACCGTCCGATCTTAAATCAACTGAATAAAAAAAAACTATTGTGTAAAAAGATGGATAGCGAGTTTTTAAAAATATGTTCAAATTCATATGAAGAGTGAAAGTCCATGTCACTTTCATTTTGCTATGAATATTTTCTTTCCTATCATCTCTATTTTATTTTCTATTTCCATATACTTTTTGTTGGAAAAACTGGATTAGGATGGATCCCACTAGTGTGTTTTTCTTCATATCTTCCATGGTTTGCGCAATGAGACTATAAACCTTCTTTTTTTTTTTTTAAAATAGAATTAAGTTTGAAAATCATCCATAGAATTAAGTTTTGATAATTTAGTGAATGTGGTAAACAAAGATTAAGAATCAATTCAATTGATTAAGAAAAATCCAACATTATTATTTTGTTTTTGTTTCTTTAAATTGTCTATACATCGCCATATTCAATCATGATTGATGATTTACGATTCAAATACCTTTTAGAATTTATATTAATTTTAGGAAGTAATCTCATAGTGAATTCATCATATTCATTCAACTGGTTAAAAAAATCAACACCTTTGAAAAGAAAATATTATTAAAAACATTAAAAAAAAAGGTGCATATTAACCATAACAATTTATTACAAACGATTTAGAACAAACACAAAATAACAATAGGAAAATCAATAGAACAAAAACAAACACACAAACAAAACAATAAATTTTACGGTAATCATAATCACTAATTGGTTGCACTTGTGTCTAGTTCATTGACCTTTGAAGTAATTTCCTTCAGCTTCTCATTAATTTCCCATGCTAGAGCATTCAAAACATTTGAGTTTAAAGTCTCAACAAAATTTTCTTTGACAAGACATTGAAACAAGATCAAGGACCTCTCCGTCTCCCAATTGTTCTTCTCCGATTTCATCAATTGCTCTTTGGACTTCATAATCCTCTCCCTCAAATAGCTCTCTTGGTTCAGCTTCTTCTTTCCTAGTTCGAATTCTGAATAATTTTTTAACTTTGTGAGAACCCTTTGGACCTCCAATGGAGAAGGCCAAACCTCAGGCTCTGAATGAAATTCGCTATAAACAAGAGCGCATGCATCAATCCCACATAGGGTGGTGAGTTCATTAACCTTCTTTATCAAACTCTTTTTTCTTTTGTTGTATGTTATCTTCCTTGCGGAATCACTGACCATGAATGCAAGTTTCACCTTCTTTCTCATGGTTAGTATGGAAAAAAATTGGAAAATGTTTTTTTGTGTGTGTGGTTTTCTTCCTCAAAACATTGAGTCATTTATATAGACTAATTTGAGGTGTTGAGATCTCCTTCCGTTGTAGAAAACACACAATCACACATCAGAGGATCTCAATCGTTAGATGAGAATAAGATGACTCGTGTTATGACAACATCAAAACAACTTTAAAATATATTTTAAAATGTGAGATATCTTATCTCCTTATGTGTTATGTGATAAATATTTTCCTACGAGGTAATAAAGTGATATGAATACATAAATTCCATATAAAATGTTTAATTGTTTATTAGTATACATTCAAAGTGTAAAAATATTTTACATAAGGAAAATAGTGTATCGAAATGTCTTATCACGACAACCTATCGATAGTATACACTTAACTGTAACATTAACTCTTTCTTTTTTAGCCATCCGTGTATCCCGATAATATAAGATTTCACGGTAAAAAACATTTGTGATACGCTTCGTTATGTGTTTCTTCACGACAATAACACCGGTCTTTACATAAATATTTAATCATATTTCATTCTATCAATATTTGTACTAATATTTTATGAAATAATATTAACACATGATACGAATGTGAGATATGATTGGATGTGTATGTATAATTTTTATTTTTATTTTACATTTATAGTACTCATAAACATGCTTTCATTATACATAAGATATAGAAATTTGATACCGAATTTGGTATATGCAAGTTGTACAAATTTTTTAGTATGTAATAATAAGGGCTTGTTTGGAAAGGTGTAAATTATGGAAAATGATTATTTTTTTAATTCGGAAAGTTTTATAAAGAAGGTGCATTGAAAACAATTACTTTTTAACATAAATTATAAATTAATTAAAACATACATTTCATCTTATCACAAACACATCGCGATAAAATGTGATTGGTTGGTTAACACTGCACTATCCAACATGTTTTCCGCTAAATCCAGAATTTAGGTCTCTTTTGCTATCCCATTAAAATGCTTCATGGATGTCCTCGTGAGCTTAGCTCAGTTGGTAAGGAGAATGCATAATATATGCAAGGTTCGGGGTTCAAATCCCGGCCACCACCAAAAAAATGCTTCATGGATTTTCCCGAATAAACTTTCGTTATGTATAGCTCTCCTCTTTCCTTACAAATTAAGAAACAAATCTCGCTGAATTGATTTCCAGATTATGGATGACAAAAAATCAGCATCTGTGGATATCTCTAGATAAAATTTGTCACGGTATAAGACAAATACTTTAATGGACATCTATGAATAAAATAAACGAATATTTCAACTAGCCGTTATTTTATTGATATGGATGCAAATTTCATGGAATAACTTTACTGTCATTTCAGCATTCGTAAAAAAATCTAATACTATATAGTATTAGTATGTGACACTTCAATTTTCATCTAAAACAAACTAATAATATTACTCTCTATTTATGTTTTTTTGTATCAAAGAATTTTATTTTTGTCGATTATGATTAACTTTTTTTGTTAGAAACAAAACATATGAATATTAGTATGTCTGAATGTCGTTGTTGTAATGTACGAATATTATTATGTTTTGGTAAAAAGAAGAAAATGTATATGATGAATTTTTGTTGTTAAGTTTTAGATAATTATAAAAAATAATGAACAAAAATCAATTTTTTTTTTAAAATGTTATCCATAGATATCTGTATATACATGTGGATCCCTCAAAATTCATCTTAATAAATATCTATGTGGATATAGAGAAGGTACATATATCATATTTATCCAACGAGACAAACACATATGTCATATTATACGTGCTCATGTATATCTATTTACATCCCTAGTCAAGATAGATTAAAATTAATGAAACATTTAGTGTATTGTGTATTTATAAAAATAATGTTGTGTATTTGTAAATAAATAATAATAAAAACTATGTGTCATATTCGGTGAAGAGGTCAATTATTGCAGTAATTTTAATTACTACTACGTTATTTAATCACTTTTTGTAATATTGAATTAATTGATAAGGAGTTGACTCACCCATAAGAGATGGATTCAACTCTTCGTCGGCTTGATGACTTCTTTGGTGAGTGATTTGTAAGTATCTATATAAGTTCTCTGAGTTTTGAGCCCTGCCCTAATCTTGGTGAGCCCCCATAGCTCAACTTTACATAAAAAAAAATATAAAATATTAGCCTATAAATAATAGCCTTCCTCATTCAGAATTTCTCGTTTAGAGTTGTGGCAGTTCAAGAGGAAGGCTACTTTGGAGCTTTGAGAGAGAATCTATATTCTCCTTGATTTTCTAGGATATGTTTTTATCTTCAATAATTTGTTTTTAGTTACCATGTGTAACTAAATCTTTTTAGGTTAGTGTTCTAAGATGAACCTTTGTATATTTTTGTTGGATGTTTATTTAATTTAATATGTCGTTTATTTATTTATTTATTCTTTTGTTAACGATTAAGTTTTATTAGTGTTTATTTTTATTTTTGTGAGAGGTGCAACCCTAGATTAGGTACTTAGGTTGTGATATTGTTGGATATTTGTATATTGGCTTCATTATTGCTAAAAGAAATATTCATACATGATGTTGGATACAATGTTCCAACATCCTGGCACGGTTCAGTGAGCCAAGTTTTATGCGCGCTTTATCTATTTAAGGAATCCACGTCTATCTACTTGTTGGCAAGACATGTGCTTTTTGTCTAGAATCAGCTGTGTGATTTGTTCCTAAAGTAGTGACAATATTTTATGAAACTTTGGTGGTGTATTGCTAGTTCCTAAAGATGTTCCGACTTTTTAGGAGTTGCTTTATTTGTTTCTGATTCATGTGAAGTGAATCATCTCTTGGATCTACATTGTTTTGAAGCCCAACAAAATGTTCAAGCCTGTATTGCTTCAGTATATATACAAGAATGCAAAACCTAATTATTGATTAAAGTCGCAACATTCATATAATAGAGCTTTTAGGGTTTTGAGTCGTTTGTTAATTGTGAGCCTTTCTTGTATCACTTTGATGCAAGTATATCACTGTTTTATTGAGTTGTAAGTTGTATACCTCCTAAGCTTTGAAGCACGAAGGTAGTTTGTGTTTGAAGGTGTTTTCAACTTATTGTTTATAATTAGATAATCACAGGGTGTGTGATTGAGTAGAAGTGAGATGGGATCTCAGATCTAGGAGTTCCTAGGTTAAAGTCAGTACGGGTAAGTCCTAGGTGTTAAGTTGTAAACTTGGAGTTTGCTGAGAACTTAGAATAAGGACCACACTAGTGGATTTCCTTCCTGGCTTGGTAGCCCCCAGAGTAGGTGTGTTTATCACCAAACTAGGTTAACAATTCACCTGTGTCATTTACTTTCTTGTCTTTTATGTTTGCATCATTTTGTTTATTATTGTTAGCACGATGTTCTAAACATTACACCCAACATTCGTAATTTGTGTCTGGTGTTGGAACATCAGATAAAACATCTGAAAGCTAACGTGTCAGAATTTCAATTGGCATTAGAGTGAGCACCCTGCCTATTTTAGGGTCACCTCCAGGGAAAATACTTTCTGGCATTATGGACAAGGAATGAGGATTTGTGATCAGACCACCTTTGTTGGATGGTTCCAACTATGACTATTGGAAATCACGCATGAGTGATTTTCTAAAATCTGTAGATAGCAAGACATGGAAAATAGTTCTGAAGGGTTGGGAACATCCTGTGGCACTTGACAAAGATGGAAACAAGACAGCTGTTCTGAAACCAAAAGAAGAGTGGACCACTGATGAAGATGAGTTAGCTTTTGGAAACTTCAAAGCTTTGAATTCACTTTTCAATGGGATAAACAAGAATATGTTCAGACTGGTCAAGCAATGCACTGTGGCTAAGGATGCCAGGGAAATCCTCAAAAATGCGCATGAAGGTACATCTAAAGTGGAAAGTTCAAGACTTCAACTTCTCACTACCAAATTTGAAAATCTAAAAAAGATGGAGGATGAAAACATACATGATAATTACTTGAATATTCTTGATACTGCCAATTCTTTTGACTCAATTGGAGAGAAAATTTCTGATGAAAAGCTTGTTAGAAAAATTCTCAGATCTCTACCTAAGAGGTTTGATATGAAGGTGACTGCTATTGAAGAAGCCCAGGACATCTCAAACATGAAGGTTGATGAGTTGATAGGGTCACTTAAGAACATTGAAATAATTGTTAATAACAAAACTGATAAGAAAGGCAAATTCATTGCTTTTGTTTCAAATGTTGATGCTGAAGAAACACAAGGAAATCATGAGGATGATGAAAGCTTATCAGATTCCATTGTTGTACTTGGAAGACAGTTTAAAAGGATTTTGAAACAAAGTTGAAAAAAGACCCAGGTCATATGGGCAAAGCATCAGGTTCAACATCGATAACTGATAGATAATTTAGGCAAGTGCACCAATTACTATCGAAGTAATAAAATAAGATCGTTCCCACAAGGACTGTGTTAACTTCAATAATTCAATGGCGTTATTATTCAGGATATGTAAAAGTTATTTTGTTTTTCTCTAAGTAGTTGATTGGTTTGATTGGTTAAAATCAAGTAACAGAAAATAAATATCGGTTTAAAAGAATAAGAGAGAGATGAGACCAGGTCTTTCTAATCATCTATGTTCCCCTAATTTGTATACTGCACCTATTCTTATGAATGATTTTCTAGTTTCACGATAGTTAACAAAATAGTCCTAATCAATCCTTTAAGTTAGGACCCTCTTCTCAAACTACAACCCTTAATTCCTTAGATGGTCTAATAATCTTTGAAGTTTTACAAACGTTAACTTAATATCACAAATAAACGATTATTCATTCCTAGACTAACCATGTTTATTTGAACAATTGAATTAGGTCTAAGTAGAAAGCTATTGTCAATAGTCATTCATTCTCACTAAATCATGTTTATATTTGACCAGGATATAAAAAACATTAAGAACAATTGAATTGAATAAAAACTAGATTGTCATTCACAATAAATAGAGTTTCACAGCAACATGGTTCAATTAGGGTTACAAAGAATCATCTCAGACCCAATCTCTAAGAGATTTAGCTACTCATAATTGTGTTTACAAATAACATAATCAATGAAAGAATTAAAACATACATAAAATGGTAAAGAATGGATGAAATCGTCCCGTTCTTCAGTCTCTAGGTTTGCAAATCGCACTTTCTCTCTCCAGAATTCGTAACCCTTGTTTTCAAAATAGTCTTCAGCTTAAATAGGCTCAGAAAGTCGCCCAAAATCGTGTCACGTTTCAAGTAAATCCTGACACGTTTTTCCTTATATAACAAACAGCTGAATTAGGGTTTCCTGAAATCGTGTCACGTTTTTTCCATCGTGACACGTTTTCCATAATGTCGAGAGCATATCTCTGACCTTGTGAAATCGTGTCACGTTTTTACCAAATCGTGACACGTTTTCGCTCTTTGTATTTTCTTCAGCTTTTCTGCTTTTCTTGCTACTTAGGTTGCCTTGTGAACTCCAAAATGTGATGAAATTACATATAAAATTACATAATGACGAGATGTCATCAATAACCAACAAAGTAATGTGAAGAAGGCAAGAACTTATGAGAAGAACAATCAATCCAAGGGAGTCCAATGTCATGAATGTGAAGGATATGGTCACATCAGAACAAAATGTGCCACATTTCTCAAGAAACAAAAGAAAAGCTTGGATGTGTCTTAGTCTGATGAAGATAACTCAGAAGGAGAAGTGGAGAGTGAATCTGCTAAACATGTCACTGCTTTGTCCGGCAGAGTTATGTCTGATACTGAATCATGTGATGAAGAACCAACTTATGAAGAGTTAGCTGTCTCTTACAAATAACTGTTTGACAAAAGTACAAAATTATGCTAGTTACTTGAGAAGCAGAAGAAAACCATCATTCAACTGCAAATTGAAAGGAGTGATCATCTTGCAAAAATTTCTTAACTCAATGATGAGGTAACTCAACTAAACTCTCAACTTGAGCATATGAAGAAACAGGTTAGAATGATGACCACATGAACTGATGTTTTGGAAGAAATCCTAGATGGCCAAATTAAAGGAAAACTAAAAGGTATTGACTTTGATTATAAACCTCTTAACAAGAAGCAACAAAACAAAAATTTTGGCTATGCTCTACAAGATTATGGAATGGTGAAGAAGCAAAAACAAGTCCAGGATATAAAATTTGTAGCTGTTGCAGGAACTGATGATCCCACTATGAGTAAACCAATGTTGCAACATTCCAAGGAACATCAGAATTCTAAGAGCAAGAAGATACTCGTCCTTGGGTTTGTCACACTGTAGGAGAAAGGGTCATATAAGGCCGTTTTGTTTCAAGTTGTATGGGTATCCTAAGCAATCTCAGCAAAGACCACTTGAACCAGAATTGAGCAATGTCAAGAAGGAGTGGATACCAAAATGTGATAATGTTGGGTTAATAGCTCACACTTCTCTAAGAGCATCATTTAGGGAAGACTGGTACTTTGACAGTGGATGCTCTAGACACATGACTAGAGTTGACAAATATATTGAAGCTATGTTACCTTTGGTGATGGAGCTAAAGAGAAAATTGTAGGTTTTGGTAACTTGATCAAAGATGGATTACCAAGACTTGACAATGTTCTACTAGTGAAAGGATTAACTGCAAACTTGATTAGCATAAGTAAACTATGTGATAAAGGAATGGAACTAAATTTCAGCAAATCTGAGTGGACAAGAAGATCATTAACAGTATTCCTTCCATGAAGATTTACAAAAGAAAATATTGTAGCTCTTCTCCCTATCTCGTGAATTCCCAAAATCGTAATCTCCAAAATCGTAGTCTCCAAAACGTGATGTGCTCCTCTGGCTGCTCTCAAAAACGATCTTTTCTTTTTCTTTTTATAATCTTTCAAATCTAATTGTTGTCCTTCCTCCCAGCCAATCACATGCCTTCTTTACTCTTCTTGTGCCACACAAATTATCCAAATGGACCATCAACCTTTCTTTCATATGACTAACTAGTTACAAACCCGTGCTTCGCACGGATTCAATAACGCATTCGATAAAAAAAAAATTCGAAAGAAGAGATGTTAAAACGACGGAACATTGTGATTCATCATAAATTATGTATGGACTGATTAAGAGAGCATATAATCAGTTTATGAGATTAGGAATTGACATAATATTTAGGATGGAAACAATTGGAACCAATAAAGGAACCAATGATGTGTGAATTATGATTACATATTATCCAAAATTATAAAAAAGAGTGTTGTTGTTATAGAGATACCAAAAAAGGATTGATACCCATATTTACATCAGATGAAATCAAGCAAAGAAGTAGCATCAGTGAGTGAAGATAATCAAGTCTAGGATTAGAGTTAAGGTGATCTGTTGAAAGTGCAGATCATGAACACCAAATCTTTATTTGGGAACGACTTGAATGTGCATATTTTTAGGTGGCTTCTCTAGATCAAAAATTAGCTTATCACCTACCTCTAACATATGTTCTCGGCAAAAGTTGAACCATTGGTCGCCTAAGTATTTTTCATAGCTGTTACATCAACTATATTCCCACTGCATAAGGAAAGACATCTTTCAGGTCATTATCAAACTTATACAAAATCTCATCATCTGATGCTGACAAATTAGAAAATAATACCTTTTATCTTTCAACACAATGTTCGTACACGGTTTCGTTCCAGTCCCAATTGGCGCTGTCTTGACAATCTCATGAAGAAGCCCGATGATTTCTTTAAAAAAAATTGCATATATAAGAACATTATAATCGGAGAAAACACATAAATAAATTAAAGCACAAAACTATACCATATAAAACGTCAGTTTTGAATATACTTTCTTTCCTTAACCATTTTGTAGAGTTCCATAAGTGGTTGGAAAGTTTTCCAACGTGGGCCCCATGCATATACTTTCTTTCCTTAACCATTTTGTAGAGTTCCAAACAACTGAAACTCTTTCTTTCCCTCACCTTTCTTTCCTGATCCTAATCTTTCCTTTGAAACAAACATAGCTAAATGACAGCATGAATGAAAATATTTATGAGGTTGTGATGATTAAACGATATTGAAATTAAATATATAAGTGATAAAAAGATAATAAAATTCCTTTGAAAAAAAGGTAATAAAATTAAATGGGATCTCCTTAAAAAAAAATTAAATGGAACGGTTCAAAAAAAACAGACACACATTAAGTATTACTTTAAACGCTAATGTGTATGTGTATATATTTGCAAGGTTGAAGAAAGAAAATAAAAATATTTGGTATCATTAAATGACAGCGTGAATGAAAATATTTGTGAGGTTGTGATGATTAAACGATATTGAAATTAAATATTTAAGTGTTAAAAAGATAATAAAATTCCTTTGAAAAAAAGGTAATAAAGTTAAATGGGACCTCCTTAAAAAAAATTAAATGGAACGGTTCAAAAAAATTAAATGGAAGAAAAAACATATTGAAATATAATACTAAAAAATAAAAGAAAAAGTTCCCAGCGTGAGTTGAAAAGAGGTGCTTGGGAGCAATATTGGAAAATAATTAAAAATAAAAAAATTGGAAAATAGTTAAAAGTTTTTAAAAATATAAAAATTGGAAAATAGTTAAAAAAATCGGTGAGGTAGCACTCAACGAAGCAACACTAAAAAAAATTATATGCATTAGCGTAACAAAAAAACAGACAGACGGACACAAAATATTACTCTAAACGTTAATGTGTGTATGTATATATTCGCGAGGTTGAAGAAAGGAAATAAAAATATTTGGTACCATTAAATGACAACGTGAATAAAAATATTTGCGAGGTTGTGATAATTAAACGATATTGAAATTAAATATATAAGTGATAAAAAGATAATAAAATTTCTTTGAAAAAAATATAATAAAATTAAATGGAACCTCCTTAAAAAATTAAATGGAATGGTTCAAAAAAAATAAAATAGAATAAAGTTAAATGGAAGAAAAAATCATATTGAAATATAATATTAAAAAATAAAACAAAAGGTTCCTGGCATGAGTTGAAAAGAGGTGCTTGTGAAATAAATTATCGAGAAGTAGTTTTTTAAAGTAACATTCAACAACTTTTGACCAAAACTCATTCGATTCAATTGTATGCATTCAAAAAAAATTACTTTTTTTAGTAAGTACTTAATTAATACTGTGTTTGGCCTAACTTCTACTTAAAAATGTAGAGAAGTTGGAAAAAAGCCGGGTCAAACGATACCTCAATCTCCTACAACGACAATGTAGAAGCAACTGAATTTGGGAGAAAAAATTGTAAAATAGTTAAAAACATAAAAATTGAATAAAGAGTTAAAAGTTATATAAATATAAAAATTATAAAATAATTAAAAAAAATTGTGAGGGGCAAAATGGGAAATGCACCCATATAATGGTGAGGTGGCACCAAACCAATTTCTCCAAATAAGAAATTACCTAAATGCCCTTATAAAGGGCAAAAATGTAAAAGACAAGTGAATAATATTTAATATATAGTATGTAGATAATAATAATAGTAATAATAATATAATAATAATAATACACTATGACTCAATAATTCAAAATAGATAATTAATGACTATAAATTAAATATTAAACCAATAAAATAGAAAAAAAAAACCTATTAAAATGACTCTAAAAATATAATATGATGAACTGTCATCATTGAGGATATTGAAAACCGAATGCTTATTCTCACAAAAATATTTTCACGAGAAATACACGAATTGCATTTTTTTATAACTAGACAAAACAAGATGCTTCAACCACTATCCATTGCAATAGAGAAAATGTTTGGGTAATGATAATCATGGTTTACCGTAAAAAAATACAAATAAAAATTAGTTTTAAAGATTATGCACTTTTGTTTGCCTAGGAGAGAGTAAGTTTGGGGTAGACCACTAAGCCTGTTGCATGAGGGAAAAAATAAAAGTGAATATGTGATAGAAGGTTACTTTTTGAATATGCAGTGATTGATTTTCATTTTAATGGTATTTGATTGGTTAAAAATTATGAGATATATGTAATTCGTGATTTATTCTTGAAGTATTTAATCGTGATATATAGCAGTGCTGTATTGAAAAATACCCAGTTGATAAAGCTGAACATTTAGTGGTTAAGAACGTAGAACTTCCAAAGACCATTCGGTTCCGAATGATGCTCTAGCGCAGGGTGTAAGTCACGTTAATAAAATACGATACCAATGTCAATGAGAATGAACAGGCTAACGATTCTCTTGAGTTTTTCTGCAACTAAAGATATGCCAACAACTCAAAATCCAAAAAACATTTAATGGTATCTTTTCCTTTTATTTTTTGAGTAACGATTTGGTACCCTTGTATATGTATTTCCAAATCACACACACACATTTATAGGCACTTGATAGAGGATTAGGGGGTTCATGCCTTCAAGGGGTGGTGATATAGTTGTAATCTCTTCTACTCTTTTTGATGTCATCAAGCTCTATGTTTACCAAAAATAAATAAATGGAAATGATCTACTTGATATATTTTCCAAAATAGTCTTTAAATCATATTTAGGGATTGATGCCAAAATCTATCTATTATAAAAACACCAGAGTGTCTTGACCAATATATATATATATATATATATATATATATATAGGGTTTTGCTAAAAGCCATCCATGAAGGTGTCTTTTAGCAACTCACACCTCAAGCTGTGATTTTCACTTTTTAGTTATAACTTGCTAAAAGACACATTTATAAAAGATGTCTTCTAGCAAAATTCATATATATATATATATATATACACACGCGCTCACAATGAATTGCTTATGTTGCATCATTTTGTAGCTTAAAAAACAACATTAACAGTATTCCTTCCACGAAGATCTACAAAAGAAAATATTTTTAATCATTAAAACAAGAAGTATTAAAATAAAGGAAATTAAATTTTATTCTAATGACTTCAAAATTGCCAATTCATAACAATAGGAACGGTTTGAATAGTATATCTCATAAAATGACAACTTTGTAAATTTGTAATATTAGAAAATATAAGGTTAATATTAGGATAGATTGGACATATTTTGACAAATTATTTTACATCTTATAAAATAGCGAGTTTCAAAATTTTCTACAATAGAATAGTGAAATTAAAGTCCTATGTGTTTCCTTATAACACTATTAAAATTTAACAAACTAAATAAGAAAATAAAATGATTTTTTAAATTCTATGTATAAATATTTAAAATATTATCACAAGAACTACTTTACTTTTCTTTTGTTAAAGAAAAATAACTACTTTATTATCCATTCAAAAAATAACTAGTTTACAATGGATGAAAACAAATTGATAAAAAGATGAATTGAAGTTAGATATTTTGTTCTTGAAAAAAAGAGCTCATCTATTATCCATTCTCTATCTATTAAAAATTAAAAATACATAAGAAGTTCTAAACCAAGGTCTCAGTATCCTCACAGAAAATTACTTATGTTACTTTATTTTAGAGCTTCCAAAACAACATTTTTCCATGAACTTCTACACATGAAATGAAGACAACATACTACATTTTAAGACGCTTTTGGTGAAATGATTATTGAGAAAAAAAATGGGAAAAAAATATCGTTAATCTTCTTATGTTGGTCAAAATTGTTATCAATCACATATCATTCCTTCCAATATTATTACATTTATTTTCAGCATAGAAATTATGATGTTTTTAAAAATCACAATCACAATGAAAAATATGATTATGATTCTGTTTAGATATTATATTTGAATTAAAAATACATTTGTATAGCAATAGAAAGTATATATAAAAACGTCATTTTATTGCATACTAACTGTGAAATAATAAAATAATAAAAATCATGAATTTAAAAGTTTTATGTTTTAGTTAAATTAAAAAACAATTGAAAAATGAGAAGAATTTGAAACCGATTAGATTTTTATCTAAAATTTCAAAATCACATTTCAATAGATAATCATATCAATTATATGCGTTCGAAAATATCAAAAATAGCATATATCATATAGGTAAAACTGCTCCAAATATAAAAACAAAACCTGGATAATCCAACAGTTGGTAAATCAATTTTTTTTTTTTGATTTCCCCTGTAAACTGCTCCAAATATCCAATTTTTTTTTTTCAAGAATTTTTCGTTTTTGTTTGGCCTATTAGGGGGGTAAATCAAAACAAAAATATTTTACAGGGGGTAAATCAAAAAAAATATTTTGCAGGGGGAAAAACCAAAAATGACCTATATTACAGGGGGGTAAAGACCTATTAACCCTAAAATATATTAACATGTGGGCATAGTGTAACACGACTAGTTTTTTTTTCTTCCCAATGTCCCATTTATAGATGTTTAAGAGTGGTGGTGATACAATGACACCCTTAGGTGATGTATTACTCTTCCACTCGTCACATGTCAAAACAAGGGTTAATAGTGTTTTACCCCCTGTAAAATATATTTTTTGGATTTCGTCCTTGTAATTTGAAGATTTTTAGTTTTGGACCTTCATGGATTTTGACTGTACAAAATCGAAGATATGGCAGGGGTAAACCAAAATTTGTTGAAATTAATAGGGGATAAACCGAAATTTACTCAAATAACAAGAGGGGTAAACCTAAATTTGCTCAAATTACAGGGGGTGAAATTTTCCATGAAGGTCCAAAACCAAAAAATCTTCAAATTACAAGGATAAAATTCAAAAAAAAAAAAATTACTAGGGGGAAAATCGAAAATGACCCATATTATAGGGGGTAAATTAAAGCACTATTAACCCGTCAAAAAAACATAAAATATTCCAAATCATTGTCAACTCAAAAAAAAAAAAAAAGACTGTCGCTTCCTCGCAGCTCTCTCTTCTCTCTTACTGCTTTCTCCCCACCACCGCACCACTCCAGTCGCCATCCACCCTCCGCCTCATCACCGCTGGTCTCACCCAACATCGCCTCTCATCCTCTCTCTTTCTATCGTGTTGTGATACGTCGTCATCGTCACCACCACCTTCAAAACTCACTACTAAAAAAACAAAAATTAGTGAGGGATATTTAGTGAGGGAAAACGTGAAATCCCTCTCTAATTCCGTCACTAAATTTTGCGACCAAGGAATTTGTGAGGAATTTCATTTTTTCCGTCACTA
>Ga0315914_1000591_pt1 | contig 47617 bp, 24 predicted proteins | sample MpolenodulesMG_FD_203920 | JGI IMG/M metagenome (GOLD analysis project Ga0315914, IMG submission 203920) | Medicago polymorpha root nodule microbial communities from Los Angeles, California, United States - elongated nodules | ecosystem: Host-associated > Plants > Roots > Nodule | place: USA...
CTTTATATTGGACCTACTTTCTAAAGACAAGTTTCTCTTAAGCGTATCAAAGTTTCTCTCGAAATCATTGAGTGTGTTCCTCTAGCAACCACGCCTATTCTCATGGTTGATTGATATTAGAATCCTTGAAGAACGAAACTTTATGTGTCTCAAAGTTTGCTAGACTATTCTCATGTTTCGCAACCCTTGTCTAATTTCACTTGTTCCAATATCAAAGCTCTGTGTTCGCTTTATGAATTGATATTTGTGATGATGAATTAACAAATACTAACCCTCCGCGTTCGCTTTATGAGTTTGGTATTTGTTAATTCATTATAAAAACGGTGAAATTAGATTAGAAAGTAGATTTATATAAAATTAGGGTTTATGGTTTGGTTTGATTAGGATTACGTCATTAGACTTATCCAACAATCCCAAGATAATAAGAGTCTACTCACTAACGTTCATTGTAGACATAGATAGAAGAGAAGAAGAAGAAGAAGAACATAAAAGTAAATAAAATAAAGGCGAACTTTTATTCCAAGAACAAAAGATGGTTTTACAAACTAGATGGTTGCTCTATTTATAGTCTAACATTGACTTGAGCCCCAAGAATTAAATCACTAAAGTGTTGCACAAGAAACTATGGGCTCTAGGTCAGAAATACTAAAATAGGCAACTTGTCGAAGAAGCAAAAGCAGCAAAAGGGCAATATGGGGCGCACCTATGCTATATTCCGGTACAAGATCTTCTAATTCTTTGCACAAGATATTTTTGTGTGAGATCTTCATATTTTTGGCACGAATCAGCTCCAATTCCCCTTTCTTTTGCTCCAAGCCTCAATCTTTTGAATATTTGTTCCTGAAATATAATAACTTGCAATTGAAGTAAAATAGCTCTTAAAAGAAAATAAAAAATATTAAATCTAAATAGAATGAACTTAAATAATATATAAAAGACACTAATTATTGACTTATTATTGACTCATCAGTATACTAAGTGACTTTAATGATATTTTGGATGCCTCTGAAAAAAGTGGAGGTTCAGTTCGACCACGATGGTTGATCAATGGTTTTTGCCAAGTTGTTTTTAATGCAAGTTTAATTGATATTTATATGGAGGGTTATCCTTTTACTTGATTCAAAATTTTGGGTACTCCGAGAGTAGTAGAAGAAAGATTGGATCGAGCTCTTGCTAATAATGAATGGTTTCGTCCTTTTCCTAGTGCAAAAGTATAGAATTTAGTAGCATTTGCTTCTGATCACTATCCGATCCTACTTACTAAGGAACAAACTCAAAATTTGGTGCATCCCAAGAGGAACTTTAAATTTGAGAATGCATGGTGTATTGAACCATGTATTCGTGATGTTGTAACTGATAGTTGGGGTTTGACTAAAGGTTTACCTATTGTTGAAAAGTTAGAGAATTGTGCCAATGATTTGTTTTCGTGGAAGAAAGCAAATTAAAATTATTCGTGGTGTTGTAACTGATAGTTGGGGTTTGACTGCAGGTTTACCTATTGTTGAAAAGTTAGAGAATTGTGCCAATGATTTGTGTTCGTGGAAGAAAGCAAATTAAAATGATATCAAGCAGGAGCTGGAGAGTTGTAGGCGCGAATTAGACGATGTTATAATCAAGGTGCAACAACGGATCCTGTTCAGTTAACAAATATGAGGAAGCGAATGACATAATTGATGGTCCAAGAGGATAAATACGAGAGGCAGCGAGCTAATACTCATTGGTATAAGGATGACAACCTTAATACTAAAAAATTTCATGCTTTGGCCACTACTCGAAAGAAGGTAAATCAGATTCTTGCTTTAGAAAATGATATTGGTGATAAAATTTCTTACGAGCATGGCATGTGTCAGGTAGCAAGAGGCTACTTTGAGAATGTATTTTTGTAGAATAATAGTGTCCGTGCGCTGGTTATTGATGCTATTGAGACTGTAATTACAAGTGATGATAATAATTTTTTAGTTGCGCCTTTCAGCCTAAAGAATTCAAGGCTGTTATGTTCTCAATGCATCCGGATAAATGTCCTGGTCCGGATGGATTTGATCCTGAATTTTTTCAAACATTTTTGGTCTATTTATAGCTCTTACATTTTTCAGGAGTGATGTATGTGGCTCAACAATAATCAATTCCCTCCCTCACTTAATTCCACAAATATTACACTTATTTCGAATGCGGATGAGAAGAAGTCAATGAGGGATTAGTGTCCAATTGCGCCGTGTAATGTGTTGTATAAATTGCTCTCAAAAGTGTTGGCTAACAGGCTGAAACACATCCTCCATAAATGTATTTCTGATAACCAATTTGTTTTTGTTCCAGGCCGGTCAATTCTTGACAATGCCATAATTGCAATTGAAATGGTTCATCATATGTTGCATTTAAGCTAGACATTAGCAAGGCTTATGACCGAATTGACTGGCCATACTTAAAGGATGTCATGGTAAAAATTGGATTTACCGATCAATTGATTCGATGGATTTTGATGTGTCTGAAGACGGTTGACTACTCTATTATTGTTAATAAAAATATGACGGGTCCGATCATACCTGGCCAAGTGTTGAAAAATATTTTAGGAACCTATGAAGTTACTTTTGGGCAGGCTATTAGCTTACCCAAGTCCAAAGTGTATTACAACAACCGTGTGGAAGCAGCACTGAGAGAATCCATCACCAATCCTCTAGGTGTTCGTGTTGTGACAAGAAAATATCTTGGTCTTCCTTCGATTATGGGGCGCAGTAAGGAAGCAACTTTTGGCTTCATCAAGGATTGGATATGGCATAAGATTAATAGCTGGAGCAGCAAATACTTATCTAAAGCAGGGAGCAGCAAATACTTATCTAAAGCAGGGAGAGAAGTTTTGATAAAATCGACACTCCAATCTATCCCTTCTTATTTTATGATCAAATATCTCCATCCTAATAAATTTATTGATGGCATAGATAAAATGATAAATGCTTTTTGGTGGGGTCATGGTGGTTCCATGAGAAAAGGCATGCACCGGTTGTCTTGGAAAAATTGGCTTCTTAAATTTTATGGAGGAATGGGATTCAAGACTTCCTTTAATGTGGGAATGCTTGGTAAACAGGGTTAGAAGTTTCAAACGGATACCACTAGCTTTATTTCTAGACTATTTAAGGCTCGTTATTTTTCTAACAATGATTTTATAGGTTCAAGACTAAGAAGTAACCCGAGCTATGTGTGGAAAAGCATTTTTACCGCAAAAATAGTTATGAAAAAGGTGCAAGATGGCGCGTAGGTACATGTATTAGCATTCCGTTGTTTGGTGCACCCTGGATTGCAAATGGCATGTCCCTTGCATACGACAATCCCACTTTTGCGCCTTTAGCCCATCTTAAGGTGAAGGACATCATCGACCAGTCTGATAAGGTATGGAATACGCCTTTCATATTTAATTTGTTTGATCCAAATACAACTCAATTAATCTTGAGTACACCGTTGCATCCGTTGGTTGATGAAGATAAATTGATTTGGAAAGCTGAAAAGAATGGTATGTATTCAGTGCGTGTAGTGCATATAGACTTTGTGTTAGTGAGATAGCAGATAATTATCATTTACCGATTTGGAAACTTAAAGCCCCCCCCCCAGATAAAGAATCTTGAATGGCGTGTTTGTAGAGGGTGTTTTCCCACTAGAGCTCGTCTAAGTAGTAGAGGTATGCATTGTCCTGTCGATTGTGTGCTTTGTGGAAGTAATTTTGAAGATAATATTCATATTCTCTTAGAGTGTCCTGGTGCTGTGCATCTTTGGGGAGAAGTTAATTTATAGGATAAGATTGACAGGGCATTAAGGAAAAACTATAACATGGATGCGGTGATTTTTAGCCTCTTGTCTCAACTTAATCTGTCTCAAAGTTCTCTCTTTGCCACAATCTTGTGGAGTGTTTGGAAACGCATGAACCTTAAGTTATGGCAACAAAGGACAGAGACCAACAATCAAGTTTTAGCTCGAGCAACAACCCTCCTTGATGAGTGGAAGGTCGCACAATGCATAAGAAGAGAGGGCGGTGCACCGAGAGATGTGAATCAGTCAGAGCCAATTCGACAAGAGACTATTCGATGGCAAAAGCCAGCAAGAGGTCGCTACAAATGCAATATAGATGCTTCCTTTTCTTCTTCACTTAATCGTGTGGGTCTTGGTATGTGCATCTGAGATGATGCCGGAGAGTATGTTCTTGCAAGAATCGATTGGTTTTCTCCCCTTTGTGATGTTGTTATGTTGTTATAGGTGAGGCATTTGTATTACATACGACACTTCAATGGACATCTGATCTACAATTTGATAACGTTGATTTTGTATTAGACTCACAACAGGTTGTAGATTCTTTTCATGCATACATATATGATCATAGTGAATTTGATTGAATTATCAATGCTTGTAGACATTTGTTGCAGGATAGCTTTCAAAACTCTCATGTCGAGTTTAATATGAGGCAAACAAATGTGGTCGCTCATGAATTAGCTAAGGCATCCCTATCCGAGTCTAACCTCTATATTTATGATGATGTACCGTCATGTATTTGACACATTTTATCTATTAAAATGAATTGATCTGTTTCCCAAAAAAAAAAACTAAGGAATATGACAATTCTAAATTGGTAAAAAGCTCAAAGAACATGTTTCTAAATTTTTATGCCCTATTTTCTCAAATAAATTTAGGAGAAAGAGACAGAATGATAGAAATTGTGGAGCTGAAAGCCAGGATATCCCCATACTTAATGAGCAATGTTGACAATACGTATCGTGAGACTTGATGATTGGTGACATATCTTGTTTTTATTATTACATAATATTGGATTTAACGCGTTTAGCCACTGATGATTTTGTTTTGCATGCAAACTCTTTTCGTGATCAATCTTTGGTGTGTTTGCAACAAATGTACAAAGACAGTGACAAAGCTCGTGAACTGAAAATGGCACAAATTGCAATTGATGCTATGGGAAAAGGTTAGTTTATTCATAGATTTTACTTGTTTGCATGTGTGGTTATGCTTTGTTTGAATTATGTCGGCTTCGATTGTGACCAAAATTTCATCCTCATAAAATGTTAAATTAGTAATTAAAATACTATGACAATTCCATTCTTCTTTTATCACCGTAATCAAATTCAATTAAAATGGTATTAGTGACTAGTTTACAAGTATTTTTTAATAGATTTTTCAATATCTTAAGATGCCCTAACCAATCTTATAGATTTGTCTTCTTACAAAAGCTACTTCACAATTACTGTGAAACGAAAGGAGGTATTTACAACATTCTATAATATCCATCCTAATTCATTAACTAGATATGTTGGATGTTTAAAATAATCCACCATATATTATACACACATATATAAATGAGTTAAATATTTCCACAAGTGTCTACACTTTTTCAAAAAGAATAGAGCCCATTGTAATTTAGGTTTACAATTTATAATCGTGAGTGTGAATTTAATAAACAGTGTAGTTGGATTGAGAAACTCAATTATTATTGTCTTTCTCTATAGAACTATGACGACTCAATTATATATAAATTTCAACGTATAGGACATGCACACCATTTTACCTATAATATATATAAATACCAAGAAAGAAGAATTGAAGAACTACTCACTCACACTCACTCACACTCACTCATATATATTCTTCAGAATTTACCCACAGGAGCTGAAAGAAAATAAAACAAACACGTGGAACGACAAAGGAGCAGCAGATTATCATTGTAAAAGCTTTGTTTGATATAGGATCCTTGGTATTTAGGACACATGTGAAGATGGACCCCATAAAATACATATACAATATTAACAAAAACATGGAAATTCATTTCGTGTGTCTATGCGTGGAAAAAAAGAAAGGAAAAGAATAATTAGAAAATGACATACACTAATTAAATTCCATTTAGAAAATTAGAAATAAGACAACGTACTTGGTGTAGAAATATAGGCTTCCTCAAATTTTTGTTCACAATTTGAGCAAGTCGTGTGTCTAGGACATTAGACGTGTTAAGTAAAAAATATGTGTTATTTGATTTGTTTGACAATTTAATTGATAATCATAGATTTACAAAGAAAAAATAGATATTAGTATGAAAACTAAAGCAATAAAGAGATAAAACAAAAATCATAATGTAAGTGTAAGTCAGAAAGTTGTCACAAAATAGTTGTGCAAATATCATTTTTCTAAATTTTGATGATAATTTTTTTATTAATATACAATGACAAATGTTTATATATAAGACGTTGTTTGATTTATTAATATGGGACAAAGTTTGAACATATTAATATGGACAAATTCGACATCATGCACTATTTCCGTACACAATTAAGTGATTAACAATGTTTTTGTCAAAATTTTTATATATTTATTTCCTTTTAATATAGAGGAGGATTTTTACAACACAAAATTTGAGTTATGTCACTACAGTTATCCACTTTTTGAACATAAATTTCATTAATCACTATGACTTCTTCATTAACTGCAAAATTTCAAGGCATTAACCATTTATTTTACCTCGTTTAAAAAATTATAAAAGTATATAGATTTCAAAAGTGGTTAACAACATTTTTTTTTTTTTTTGGGTTAATGCAGTGGTGAAATAGGTTAATAACATAATTAAAAACATTGTTCACCATGTAAATACGATGAACACGGCATGGTGTTGTATTTGTATGCAAAGAGTGTATTCAAATAACATATATTTGATAAATTAATATGATAAGGAGGGAGGACTATGAATGTTTATAAAATAATGTAAATTTATAATTATATTAACTTTCTGATTTTTAAGTTGCTAAACCATTTCCTTTAAAAAAAAATTGAAAAACATTTGTTAAATTTGAACTATATTGATATTTACCACCAAAAGAACTATATTGATATTTGACTTTCAAAATATAAAATTCTTTTTTACGAGTATATGTAAAATATTTTGGCCAAATATCAATTTTTATCGATCATATTCGTACATATTTTGGTGAAAACTTTCGTAACAATTTTTATTTTTGAATAAGCAAAAATGAAATAAATTAACACCAATGGAGACGTCAAAATTTACAAACAAATCAGTCTCAACCAAAGGAAACAAAAAAAAATTTAGTCGATGCCCAGACAAACAAAAGGGCTCGACCAGCACATATAAAAGTTTAAATCAATATTTGCATTAGATGTCTTGAACCACAAAAGAGAATGTAATTTAACTTTATCTAACAGCTGGTGAACGAAGTTTTCCTTGTTCTTCAATAATCTATTGTTTCACTTGGTCCACATTTCACAAACACAACAAAGCCAAATCAGCTGCATAAAAGAATGACGAGCTGAAAAAGCCACTTGAGGAATGAACAAATTGAACAAAATAGTCCTGTAATTGATCTGGGTCGGTTGATGAAACACCAACCCACAAGCTAACAAGACTCCAAATGGAAGCGAGAGGGGCATGAAAGGTGAGCCTTCTCTCAAGCTCCACAACTTGTCATGCATAATTGTGAGTTATGAGAAATGATGCCACGAGTCACCAAATTATCCTTTGTCAGCAACCTATTCCGAAAAAGTCTCCACGCCAAAATAAATACCTTTAGAGGAACCGGGTTGCACCAAATTAAATCTGAAGTAGCATTCAAACGATGACTCTTCCGACTAGTGAGCAAAGTATACACACCTCTGACTAAATAACCGCCGCTAGGATCAAGAATCTAGTACAACTTATCTGTAGAATTAGACTGCAAAGAAATATTATGCAATAATATCATACACTACCCTAACAATTCATCCTCCCAAACCCAGAACCGGCGGCACCACTGCCAAGCCACCCCACCATTCTCCCACCCTAAACCGCACATATCCGTTACTGTACTCAACTTATTTTCAGCCATGTTAAATAGGTGCTGAAATCGCACACACAAATGAGCTCTTCCTAACCACGGATCCGTCCAGAAAAAAGTATCAGCCCCGTTACCAACCCTTCTCACAAGACTCTCCTCCATTAACACCTACACCATCATAAATTTTCGTTACCTCTCGCCACTACGAAGAACCACTCCGACCCCAACCACCATGAAAATTTTCGTAACAATTATCATCTCATATTAAAAATAATACAAATTTGGAATTATAGATTTTGAAATTGTTAGTTGGGTTGAATTAATTGCCTCTGTCAGTTGGTAGAACGAGCTACATATATAGGACATTAAAGAACAAAAACCCTTGAAAGAAAGGTAAGGGTCATGAACAGATTCTCTATGCTCATGTATTATAAATTGTGTTTTCACTTTCCATGTCTTATACCTCTCCCTGCTTTTTATTTTTGATACATAAACAAAATAATTAAATCTTTAATTCTGTCACATTTTACTTCTGCAGTTGGAAGAATCTCTTTTGAATTAAGAATGTTAGTAGAAGATGAGTGACTTTTAATGTGATTGTTTTTTAAAAAAATGAAATTAAGAGCATAATCTCTTCTTTTCATAGCACTTTTTTTATAAAACCAAAATCATAAGAACTTTGTCATGCAAACTTTAAATTTTCAGTCTTTGACATTTTCATCATTAGTGTAACACAACTAAAGTCATGTGTCTCTCTTGGAATTTTGAGGAAAATGAATTCTGTCAGAAGGATGTTGATCCTTCACATGTTAATTTATAATTTAACCAAGACAACTTACAAAACTCGATTAATTAATGGTGAGTTTATAATATGATGTTTAGTTAAATAAAAATCGTTACATAACTGCACCATCTCTTTTTTTAGCATGTATTAATACAGAGAAATATATACATACTTTCAGACCAATTTAATTCTTGTTTTAGAAAGAGGCAATGCCTTTTTAATGTATGTCATCATGATTACAAAAATACCACTATCACACCTTGCTTATGGAAGCCATCAATCTCTTATAGTAGTGCTGCTGCACATGGAAAATTAAATAAATTTTCAGATATAGATATGAAAATAAATGCATCTGATATGATGGTCATACTCATGATGCTGAATTTGAAGGTACATACATATGTCAAAAAAAGAAGAAGGTACATACATATATGTCTGATAAGCTCTGTCATTAAATTGGTTCAAACTATAAACATCTTGGACTAAAAAAAAAAATGGTCTTGTGATTTATTCATATACTTGAAATCCATCACTAATGTCTTATACATGGATGTAGTATGTGCTAGTACCCTATCGCTGTTCCTTTTCCATTTTGAATCTTAAGAATTAAGATTGATAGGTAGTTATCAATCACAATCATATACCTTACACAATACGATACTGATACGTCGATCTTAATAATAATTTTAAAAACTGAATTAATTGAATGTAATTACATGTGTCAGTGTGGTGTCAATGTGACACCTTGAACGCTAGATACATTTTTAATCAGAAGTGTCGGTGCTAAATATAGAGACCATGTATTATAAAATTGTCTCATTAATTATGAATAGGTCACTTTTAATTGTCACAAATGCATATTTGGCTATATCTATCTTTAGTTTTTGATTTCTTGTACAATTTTACCTGTTGGCAAAAGAAAGTGGATCTACCTTTTCATCTTATATGATTTATTCTTCTCCTAGTTTTCACCCTAGAAGCCTCATCTTCCATTAGCTAATAGTATTTTTGTGAAAGCATATTCATAAAAGAGCTAGATCAGCAGTAAGGCTTTTTGTCAAATAAAAAGTAACGAATTAAAGTTGCCATACTTGGATTTTTGTTTATTTTCCACTTCTTCAAAAGTTATATCTTTAAATGTATTGCTGTCAAATAACCTTTACATGGAATTGGAGTTTGTATGCATGTAACAAAGTAAATCATCAATGTAGCCTAAAAATTTAAACATTAGATAATTTAGTCTTTAAAATTAACAAAATTTTAAAATGATTTATTAAACTGAAAAATCGTCGATTACATTAATCAATTTGAATTTGCAATTACATTTTTAAATCGAAAGATTATTTTAAAATTTCGTTAATTTCTAAGACTAAATTGATTCTACAATTTTGGATATTAAATTTGTGATTAGGCACCAGTATGTGTCACCCTTTCAAACAAAAGGATTGCTCTCAAGCTATGTAGCATAGATACTTGAAATTAGAGACATGTCCGATTGTGCGACAAAGATGCAATATTTGTGATTACAGACAAATTACATGTGTTTTCTCAAATTATTACCGATCTCTATGTGCTGGTATCCATGTCGGTCCTATGTATTTCATCATCTTTGTATTTTCCTACCATTCATAACTTTCAAGTACACAACTTGGAACTGTCTATAAAACTAGTACTGAAGTTATGAGTTATTGATTCTCATGTATTCCATCATCTGTGTATTTTCCTGCTATTCATATATAAGGTCTATTTTCCGTACTATGCATTCATAATTAAAACAAAAAGAGCGTTGAAGTGCATTTATTTCTCACAGTACCCTACATGCCTAACCTGATTAATTCTCTTGCATGTTGCTCACATTTCTCTATCTCACTGACACTGTGTTCCCATTTAGAAAATGGAAAAGTCCTACCAACAAAAGAAAACCTTATTCTAGCTTTCTCTTGATCTCATTGTGCATTATTTTTTAGAGATTCACATAGTAAAATGACTATAGGACATAGTTATAGGTGAAGGTTTGTTCTATTAATTAACATTGGACCACATAACATGCTTGAAAATTAATCATGAGACTGAAATGTGTTTATGTATAGCTAAAATTAGTAAGTTTAGATCTCTTAACGTCTTAACATATGACAAATTTAGGAAAAATATTCAAAGTGTTCAACAAGACGCATGCTAGCTAGTTATCAGCTAATAATCACAGAAGTTATTACTTGTGCATAAAGAGAACACTTATTTGATGCCAAAGTCTTCACTAGATTGGCAAGATCTAACCAACATGCTATAATTGATATATGTTTTTTTTTACTTGGATATCTTTTATGTGCAAATGCAGAGATTAATAACTTTGACCATGTAAGTTCACAATCGGAGACTATCCCTCAAAAGTTTTAACATTGATACATTTTTATGGTTGGGTTCGAACTCAGATTAAGCCTGAAGCTATGATTGATTATTAGATAGTAAAAGAGTAATTGATAAAATAATTTTATTAGCAGAATCCTACTAATCCACTAATGATCAATGCTAACTGATTGGCCATTTATTTAGTGATGAATGAATGTCTAAGAATATCAATATTTTAACTATAGTTTAACAAACTGTTGTTAATGTCAATGACAATGAGTGGGAAGAATAATAATGATGTCAAATTCAAACTTGTATAGTTAATGAAAAATATCAAAATGTCAGCAATTAAAGACAGGGCCAGTTGCATCAATGATGAAAAATTGTCCATGTGGCTACTCATATTTCATATTAGAGTTTCTAAAGCATGTGACACCACATGCATGATCTTTTCTAGGTTAGAAAATAATGTAGATTAAGTTGTTATCTTATAATTTTTTTAGAAAGACCTGTGTCTTCTTCAGAACAGTAGTATTCTTTTTATGTATTATTCTTCTGCAGAGTATCTCACTTTTATAGTTATATATTTTGTTTTTTAAGAGAGTGGGATTGTAAGTTTACTATCTTGGCTTCTTTATCAACAGTGTAAGTACCATACACTTTATTCAATTTTAGTTGAACATTAAGAAAAAAATTAACTGAACAAGTCAACATTTCACAGTAGGAAAGCGATAAATGTTGAAATGGCTAAAATTGAGACTGGGACAGATTATCTATAGATGTATATTTTGCAACATTTATACTAATATGTCATCACATGCTTTGTGAGTAATGAAATAAAGTGGCAAATAATCAGACTTCTTAAGCATGTGACTAGAGATGATTAGAGATGAAGGCTAGTGTGTAAAATAGATAGTTTGTTAAGATAAATCAACCCTTTAAATAGATATTTGAAAAATATGAAAATCAAACTTCTCTTTGCAACGGAACTCATTTAAGATGTGATCAGAGATTCAATCTCATGCAAGTGCGTACGATAGAAGATTCGTTGAGAGAGATCAACTCCTCAAATAGATGTTTGTAACGGGATAGATTAGTTAATACTTTGAGTTGGACAATACCCATGCGTTTACCCAAAAAATAATAAAGTGGTCATGAACTTCAAATTTATTGCTATTTTCAAAAAAATATATTGAGGAAGAAAAAAATATTATTTACTAAACTGACAGTGTACAATGACTATTTTATAATTGTCTCTTAGAAGGTTTGAACTCTTTCTGTTAAAGTTACAAGGTCAAACTCTTAAGTCTTACTACTGAGCTGACATGCAAGATTTATTACTGATTAGAGATAGAGTTTTTCGATGTATGATATAGCTTTCTTTATGTCTAAAACAATGCCATTATGCAAAATATCATGTTCTTTCATCCCTAATAGATCAAAGATTGTTAATTTAATTCAGATAAAAATGATTTTGTATTCATTTTTCTTTTCATTGTATATATCCTTCACCATGTGTTTTGTATTATTACATTGAACGAATCCATTTTCATTACATGCATTATTTCCTAATCAAAAGAAACCTAAAGCTAGATGTTATAAAGGAGCATTGAATCTCTTGTAAATGAGCTTTGTAGTGGAAACAGGAGTTAGTAAGATATCAAAATCAAACTTCCCTATGAAGTGAAACTCAATATCATGTACTCTATTCTATCACAAGTACCCTCCTTTGTTATTTCTCATGATAATTTTCAAATAGAAGCTTTAATTGAACATGGTATTTATAAGATTGGACAGCAAAAAGTTTTATGGTCGATTTTTTTAGTATTTAGGTCAAATCGTTCGGAAAGAACCCGAGTTTAAATATTAGTTTGACTAACTATGAATTACCGTAGTCTCTTTCCCTTAGTTTAATAAACATGCATAAAGACTAAATTAGTATGTCATTATAAATTAAGATATATGCTGGTTAATTATATGGTAACTATTAAGATCACGTTCACATTGACATCTCTTTAGTTCTGATGGAATGATTCAAAAAATTGTGCAATTCCAATATAAGAAGCACAGTATGCATGTGGATAAAGTTGATCACATTTGACTTCTCTATATAGACATGACTGCATTACAAAAAGTTAAATTAGTGAGTTGAAACATCAATAGTATTTTTTTTGAGAGGCTGAAAAATCAATAGTTGATATTGAAATAAAATACACAGTAATGTTTGTTCATTATACATTAGTATAAATATCAATACTTAATAATTAAATTGAATATAGCTTGTCCTAAGCATAAAGACAGGTTAGAAGGTAATAAAAGTTGGGTCTTTGAACAAACAAATGTCTGAAGGCCCCAGCTTCTTAAGATATGCACACCTACATCTTTGTTTACTTGTCAGTGATGAAGTATGGTTAGAAAGAATAATATTTAATTTAGATTGATTATTTTGACAAGCAAAGCAGATAGATGGTTGTGTTATTAAGGATTTGACTTTATTGAAGATAGTGTACTACATAATGATTTAATTACATGTATGTGTAAAATAGTTTTACATTATCAAAATATATAAATTAAATACTTTTTATTTTGGAAGGATTAAATTCATATAATTAATCACTTACAATGAAACAATAATATCATGCATTCGACAGAAGATTTCAAACTTGTTAGTTAAGAAAGGTTTAAAATTGCCACATTTGGTAAAGCTTTTGCATTGTATATCGACTATAACTAACTGAGTTCTGCTACCACCCCTATTAATTAATCTTGGGTTCACATTTAGTTAGTCCTGTTTCATTTATCTGCATCCTACTGTCTGTATTAATTTGTCCATTACCAACTATATAAAGTACAATTTTTAATGTGGTAGTTATGATCAGGCGCTATACCTTACAAATTACAACATTTTTTTTACTAACATTATCAATTTAAATATGTGACTATCATGATGTACATTATTCGTCATCCTTTTGTTTTCTTATCCATTCTTCTTCAACAAAATTGTTCCTCCCTCATTTTTTTTTCTCATATTAAATATCCAAATTCGTCCTAGAAATTATAGAATTGTATTGATCTAATCGTGTGCATTATCATATTTCAAAATAATTTCGGAAATTACAAAACTTTAATCAAATTTGTCCCATCTCAGGAGTTTGTAGAGACTAAAATGATATTAAATAGGTAATACAAAAATGAATGTAAAATTAAGTGAATAATGTTAACGATGTATTTGGTAACAAATATAGATCTAAGTTACGATCTTGATTAACATCTTGTAATACTAAGGATCATTTTAAAATATTGATAATACGAGGAATTCTTTTGATACAATCTACGATTTAAAGGACCAAATTTAATATTTACTCTTTTCCTATTATGTATAAATATGGGCCATGTGAGTGGTCCTTTCACAAGTTTAAAGAGTATATGATAACGTATGGAGCTTGATTCCCACTGATCATACGAAGACAAAGGTGGTATATATGAGTAGGGTCTACTATTATACCACACATACCCACTTGTTTGTCATCCTTTGTTGTGTACAACTAAGCCATTTAGTGGTAGCAAGTATGGTGAAGATGGATAGGCCAACATTTCCTCTACTATAGGAGTTTTGTCTTTGTCCTCAAACGTATGTATTAGAACCTAAAACTCTATCTCCAAGATTCCCCTCAACTTTAATATCATGTTAATCACATGCTAATTTCTTGTATATACAATATTATAATTACTTATCACATGCTAATTTCTTATATATTATGTTTAATCACTTCTTTTAAAAAAAATAATTGTCGGTGTATAGGTGTCAATGCCAATGTTTCATAGGGCTTCATGTACATTGTCTTTGTCTAACATGATAACTGTTTTTTAATCATATCCACTGTACAGAAACTAGTCTAGTATTTTTTGTTTAACAATTGGTCAGCCGTAATGAAAGGTCATTTTGAAGCAAAATCAATAATGGAAAATAGTGTATAAAAACCATTTGTTTGAATATATATATTGCAAAGAAAAATAATCTTTGGGAGTTTACTACTGGACTAGCTAAAGAACTCTACTTTGATCTCATTTACTTAGGGACATGGATTTGATTAGCGTAGGGCATGGTTTGAACTTTGAACCACAAGCACAAAGACAAGCCTTTTTGAGGTGCTGGCAATTGTCATCAAGTTTTTGTTGTCATATTGAAGAATGTCTCATGTTTAATCACGAGTTGGGGTCAGCCACATGATTTTCCAATTGTTACTGAAAGTATTCAAACCAACTTATAATTACATGGCACATGATCTTGAACATGTTTTCCAGAAAATGACACTTATAAACTGTGATAAAAACAAACATCAGGCAGACTGTAACAACTACATTTATGGTAGATCTCTGAAAATTTATATCCATGTGTGTAATAAATGATGTAATCCTTAATATCAGAGTTTAGACACCAGCCAAGTAAAATATATAACTTAGATTATCTTTTCTTCAGAGTTGTTAAATGACGACCAGAATGGATAGCTGACATGCAATTTGTGAAGGGATGTCCAGAGGATTTTTTGAGAACTGCTACAGGCGATTTGTGAAGGCATACCAACCATGGTGGCGCCATTGCGGCGCAATGGCGTGTTTTTTACGACTTATTATTGACATTTTGCCATATTCCACCCATTGACAACACTTATACTACTAATGATTTTTCTTATCTTTTGCATTTGCAGTAAGCATCATCATATGGGGATGATGGAAGGCCAGATCTCTTCTTTATAAACACGATGTTGCAGCCTATGCACCACCATAGTGGACCTCCCTTCACAAATTGAATCCACCATGCCATTCTGCCATGGTGTGCTACGGCCTTTATTTAAACAACAAATTTGCAGCTAAAATAATTCACAATCAATTGATAATGCTGCAATCAATCTAGGATAAGAATTCCATTAGCAATCTTTTGAGAGGCTATCAGATAGTAAAGGGTTGAATCAAGTTATAAACATCCACCTGCCATGTAAAATATTGTGATACATATAATCCATGGTAGACAAAGATAAACATAATTAAAATATAAAAAGATAGACATAACAAAAAGTATAATCTGGATCCAAATTCCCTTTTTTTCACCATCTCATTGGTAGTTAAAGCTACAAGATCTATAGACTTTGATGCTTGCAAAGATAAACAGTAGCTGGTGGTACTAATGACTACACAAATTTATACTTCTAGTAAGGTGAATTGCAATCAGAATGTTAATATTTCCCATAGGCAAAAGTAGGTTTCTTTCTTGGATTGTTTTGATTCTTCATTGAACATTTAAGAATGCTCCGAACAAGTCATTAAACGGCATTCACCAGTTCATACTCAATTAGGGACAAGTTATTATCTTCCTTGACTGTGAAGGCAGCTGGTTCTGTGAGTTCAATACGGCCCCAAACGTCCACGCCAAGTCTCATTGTTCCTTTGAACATGTCAATTTTGGCATTACGCACAATGATAGTGGAGCCTTCTGTCATCAAATCCACTGAAAAGAAGCAAAATTAGAACCGAAGGAAATAGGATGTCATGAAAGAAAACTCAACTCATTCATGGCCATACAGACGAAATTAGGACACAAGTAATTTTAAATAAAAACTTATCATTGGCACTCGTTAGCATTTTCCTTTAAAAAATTGTTTACTTAGCAACTTAATTTGAAAATTCTACATAAAAATAGTATTCCAAGACTGTTATCTACCACAAACATGAAACTCTTATATTTCTATGTTGAATACAGCTTTACATGTATTACTAACTATCTAGGGTTAATTACAATCTACGAATTCATGGTCAAAATATTAGTAAGACAAGTAATTAAGTAGGCCTGTAGGAGTCAGGTGGAGAGAGAGAGAGAGAGAGAAGCAGAAGGAGGTTGGCCAATGTTGATATCTTGTGTCACCTAGAGATAAGTGTTGCTAATAGCGGTTGTTCCAAAAAAAAAAATAGAATTGCTGATAGCGGATTCTGGCAGCAAGCCAAAAATCTGCCATATAAATATGGTGTAATGGCTTATAGCGGGCAAATGAGAAAGATAAGATATATATACAATACAAAATTGCATAAAGAACTAAAATTCCAAAAAAAAAAAAAAAATGCTTCACCAAGGGGCTGACAAAAACATCATAGAACAACAACCAAACCTTATCCCACTAAGGTGGGTCGGCTACATGGATCAAATTACCCCAGAATGTTCTATCATAAACCATATTTGGATCCAACTCATTAATCTCTAAATCGTTCCTAATAGTTTCACTTATAATTTTTCTATGTCTTCCTTTACCTCTTGTAATCTTACTATCCTCCATCTGATCTACTCTCCTTACTACAAAATCTACAGGTCTTCTCTCTACATGCCCAAACCACCTAAGCCTACTATAGGTGCTACCCCAATTCTCTCTCTAATGTTGCCAATTCTAATCCTATCATGTCTAGTCTTACCACACATCCAATGTAACATCCTCATCTTGATAAAAACATAATCAAAAAGAAAATTTCAAAAAAGCAAATATATGAAAGAGAAGAGTGTTTCGAAAAGACTCTTCCTGATCGTATTTCGTCCGAGATAGATAGGTAATTTGTCTTTTCAAAGCTACCTTCCCTCACCAAAAAAAAAAAATTTCTATAGTTACAGAGAATCTGTATGCTTGGGAATCCTTGATAATTAAATTTAAATAAACCCAACATTTTACCATGACTGCAATTTTAGAGAGCGTGATAGCAAAAGAAAATAGTAACAAGTATAAAATGGTAAACAAGAACAAGAAAAGTAAGAATAATTAAAAGAACAGATTTAAGATGTTCTCTGAAGTGAACTGGATGTATGGAGGACAAAGCCACAAAGGTGCGAGAGAGAAGAGAGGTAGAAGAACGGTAAAATGGTTAACATCTGCTTAAACGTGCTAGAAATTTTAAGATGATATCTCAATCTCTTAGATTTGTTATTAGGTGACTCACAGTTGTCCACACTCCAGATGCCCAATGCTATACATGAGAGCATGTTGAGATCCGTTATCAACTAGATAGTAGAGATACGGTCAAAGTAGTCCTTATTAAGGTTAAGGTAAAACTAACCTCTTGAACTGGCTTTTGGGGTGGAGTTGGACCTAACCAAACTTATTAAAGGCTGCTCATGAGGAAAAGAGAGGTTCTGACTGTGCATCTGCACAATATTCTCTACATTGTTCTGTTCTTGAGTCTCCATTGTTTTTAAAATTTACATCTATCAATAGCTTATTTCCTTTGGCTCCACACTTCTCAGAAATGCAATGCACGCCAAAGTGGAATAAAGATCTTTTCAAATTTCAAATCATACAGTCGGGGAAATCTCGCATCTGAATATTTGATTAGCATTAGTATAGAAGAGGGTTCTTTTTTCTTCAATCTCTCTTTAAAAACAAAAACTCTTCAACCAAATTCTATCACGTATTCAGAAGGATTTAACAAATCAGTGCCTAAAAGTTATCCCAGATTATGGCCACTGCAACCATAAGAGTAATTATTACGCAAACTACCAGACCATTTGAACAGGTCGCACAAACTCTAACTATGTCAACCAAGTACATGAAGAATTAATTTTCAATTACTTTACCCTCCAATTTCAGACATTGTAAATTAAAAAACTTCAAAGTTTTCATACAACGAGACTACAAAATCAATGAGTTCTTCTTTCCCAAAATCATTGAGATCAACTAAGATGACAAACAAGGCATATCTCATGGCCAAACATGCCAACAATGATTCAGGAAAAGAATATTCTAATCAATATAAATATAATATAATTAAACGTATTTCACAATCAAGGATTTTGGCTTCAATTGCAGTGCCAGTCAGTTAGCGAAGCAACAAACTCTAGAATATGATTTGATCCTTACAGGATAATCAAAAGATTCAGGTTGTTCAGAAACTGCTTTCTCTGTTGGCTTTTTACCATTGGGTTGCAACAGGCTCAGATTGGATGTGAAGCAAAATTTGAAAATACGTAGTTAATATTAACTTACTAAATTTCTATACTTTTGAAAACTAGATGGTAAGGTCTAATGAGATATTTTAATTAAGTGACCAGAATGATTCAGATATGTTAAACACATTTAAGAAATGATATTTCTTACTTTGATTTCTACAAAAACTTGATGCAGCAACAATTTATATGATTGATTTTAGTGCTAGAACATGCAAATGGATGCGTCATATATAGCCTTTCTGGTCAAAAAAGCAAAAAAAGTACAGCAACTAAACTGGCTGCCTTGATTAGTTACCTATGAGATAGATATTCAGAACATTGAAAGTATTTATTTTCACTTTACAGGCATACAGTACACTCGACATTTAAAACATACATTGCAATGATTCAACCAAAATTACGAGAGTAGCCTTCTGGTTCACATTACACAAATTACAGATGCCGACAAAATTGACAAAATAGAACACTTGATGTATGACAAATACAAGAAGTAATATACATCAAAACAAACATGAAAGATGCCCACGAAACCAAAAAAATAGAACACACAACACATGGAATATGAATACCCCATGCAGAATAATAAAAGAATGTTTGAACTCCAGCCCCAAAAATAAAATTCAACAAAGAATCTAAAAATACGATGACAGTGCAAAACCATGACGCAGTAAGGAAAACTTGTAAAAGAGTTTAAGTAATAAGTATACCCTGTTCATGTCTTGCAGTGAATATGATCGTCCCAGTCTCATCACCGACCAAACATTCAGCCATTCGCATATGGCGGAGTTTAAGTCCATCAGGACGATCATTCTGATCTACCAACTTAACACTGACAACCTTCACGATGATGGTGTGTCCTCTAGTCCCTGGAAGAAGCTGATCAACCTTACAAAACACCGGCTTCCTCAATGCTGGTTTTGAATCCGCCATATTAACAATCCTACAAAAGCACAGAAAACACAAACAAACTTCACTAAGACAACAGAGAAACTAGACCATTGCACACTATAAGCTATAAGCTATGAAGCACATACAAAGAAGCTATAAGCTATGAAGCACAAACAAAGACATGGGCACCGGACACGACACGGACACTGACGCTGATAAAATTTTGAGACAATGGTATAACTCAACGTAATCACATGTGTCAGTGTCGTGCGGTGTCAGACATTGACACGTGTACATGTCAAATATCGGGACATGCCTTCGACCAGAAGTGTCTGTGTTACAGAATACAGCTCAAAATTAAATTGCAAATTAATGAGTTGTACCTAAATTTTGAATATGAACTAAAACACATGTAACCAAACTAGCCCAGATTAATCAAACTAGCTCCCAGCTTATTGGGGTAAGAAAAATTTGATCTTTTTGATATTTCTAGGTCAAATACTCAAAGCTAGGCAAAAAATATTTAAAATATCAAATCAGAACAAAGACAACGATAAGAACCAAATACATACCAATTTTCGAATTCATTCAAACCCACTTCATATATTCTAAATGCAATTCACAGAAAGAAAATTAAAACCCTAAGATTGGAACTTGAATCAGCAAAATTTTGAATTAATTTTTTAACATTAGAATCGTAAACATGAGAGTTGAGAGTGATGAAAAGGGGAAAGGAATTGAATTTTTTTACCTGAAAGTGAAATTCGGGTATGAGAGCGAGCGAGAGTGTAGTGGATGAAACTGATGAAGTTACGTTTCTTTAACTTTTGAGTAAATTGTAAATTCTTCCCAAAGGTTAGTATATGTTTACCGCCGTAATATTAGCGGTTTTTGCTGTTAGAAAAAATTATTGAGTTTTTTTTTTTTTTTGACAAGAGAAAAAATTATTGAGTCAAAATTTAATTCAAAAATTAGGAAAATATTATCTCTCTAAAACCCTCCATTTCACTTAAGAGACAGAGTTAAAGACTCATTCCACCCAAACTATAAAACCTAAAACGACCATTTCAGAAGAATTTAGACGAGAAAACGACTCATTTCTTCACCAAATAGTGAAATGAAGAGTTTTTTACCTCGACCCATTTCAAAAGAAGCTAAACGAGAAAACGACTCATTTCTTAGTTTTTACCTTGACTCGTTTCAGAAGAAGCTAAACAAGAAAACGACCCATTTCTTCACCAAATAGTGAAATGATGAGTTTTTTTATCTTGACCCATTTCCGAATAAACTAAACAAGAAAACGACCAATTTCTTAGTTTTTACCTTGACTCATTTCAGAAAAAGCTAAACAAGAAAACGACTCATTTCTTCACCATATAGTGAAATGAAACCTGACCCATTTCAAAAGAAGTTAAACAAGAAAACGACTCATTTCTTCACCAAATAGTGAAATGAAGAGTTTTTACCTTGAGTCATCTCATAGGTGTTCTGAATTAGTGCTTTCCCATAAATTTCGATGTGATTGTCTACCTGTCCCCATCTCCACTGAGTCAATTTCCTCTCCAATTGTTTGAGTTGATCTGCTATTGAAGTTGATTGATTAGGACAACACAGTGAATAGTGCTTTTATGGTGCTCCCTCCAGATCTTAGTATAAGAAGAAAAATAAAAAAAAAACATCAAAACCAATACACTCGTTAATTATGGTAGCTTTTTGAATATTTTTACAAATACACCCTCATAAAAAATTGTGAAGCATTAAATTAACTCACCAATATTAAAAAGACAAACATTAAATAAAGGGTAAAAAAGTCTTTTAAGCAATAACTACACCTTAAAAGTTGTGATATTCTCTTATGAATAGGACCAAATTTTTGGAAATTTTCTCACATAAACCTTTCATTCAAAAAAAAAAATCATTAATATTTTTAGTCTTGAACATCAAGTTTTAATAAAACAAATGTGACATGGTAAACAAAGACACACTTCATAAATTTGAGATAACATACTTATATGATCTGCATTTATTTCATCTGACTCTTTTACTTAGTAATGTGATATTGTTTTTTTATCTTAATTTTTGTTTTTGACAGAAAAATACACATCATCTCTTCCTCCATCATATATGTAACATTCCTTCTCTAAGTTTGGTACGAGTAATGTCCTCACTACTGAATTATGGCACATTATTTTGGAAATTTAAATGGAAGTCAACTCATGTTATTGTTGAAAGTGACTCTTCTTAATGATGTGTTCTCTCTTATCCTCCTCCAAGGTTGGACAATTCCGCGTGAAAGAATGTTTGTGATGAGGTTCTTTCTTACTCAAAGAAGACAAAATATGACTTTTTCTTTGCCCATTTTAAACATCATTACGTTGATATTAGTTTACTTTTTGATTTTGATCTAAGGGAGTCTATTTTTGTGTTATGCCTTAGTGTATTCTTTTCCTTTTATTCAATGGAGATAATTTTATTCGAAGCACTATCAAACATTAAATATGAACATCTCTCGATCGAAATTCAAACATTGATTACATATTATGAGAGTTTAATTCCTTTCACTACATCCAACTCTCGCTATTAAACTAAATCAATTAATCATTAACTAAATAAATCATACTTACTTAGCATAAATTTTAAGGTCTCAAATATATTAACTAAGAATATGTATAGATCTATCTCTTTCGACACACACTCTTCATTCACAAATCAACAAATTATCAAATATTTTTTGAACTCTCACGAGAGTTTTTTACTTACTCAAAAGCAAATAAACACAACTCATACATTCACCGTTCAACTTATTAGAGTAGTAATATCCCTCACCTCAAAGCTTTTCTAACTCCCATGACAAATTATTTTCTTCAACTTCAATATCACCTAATAACTCATCAACATATTCTCCCCTCAAAATAAAACTCAACAACATATTCTATAAATAAAAAAATAAAAAAATAACTCATCAACATAGTTACGTCTTCATTCAACACAATTACTCCCATTCATCATCTATATTATAAAAGTTAATTTGACATATTTTTTCCTTCCCCTATTCATTTTCTTTGTTTTTAGCAACCCCTATTCATTTTCTAACCATTCAATATAGCCCTCTTAGTCTTAGGACCCACTCAAACTATTAATTAACTTCATTATGTATAACCACCATAGTCCATATGTAGGACGCTTATTTGACTCTTATGTTTTATATTATCCCATTTCATTTCAAGTGCAATCTCCCTCTTTCCATCCTTTTACTTCTCTCTTTCGTGATCCTAACTTGCATTCTCCCCTTAATTAAAACCATTTATATCATTATTTATATTGTTGATGAATATATCAACCATTTCTGCCAACCTTTGAATGTTTTCATTTTTCAATCTTATGGGGACTTTTACCATATTTGGTGTATTGCTTTTGTCTCTTTTCATTCAAATACATGGGAGTGATAGTTTTCACAAGAATGCAATTGCAAATAGAGGTTGTGATTTATTTTATGGTAAGTGGGTGTTTGATGATTCATACCCTCTTTATGAAAGCTCAGAATGTCCAGATATCGAGTTTTTAGAAAAAATTAATTCTTCAAGATAACACCTAAATTATATTATAATGACTGTTATAACTAATATGATCTTTTTGAATTTTCATCCATGGTTATGATTATGTTGTTATCAAATTTTCATCCATGGTCATTTAATATGATCTTTTTTACTTACTCTTTTCATTTTTTATAGTATATCTTTTTTATTTAAATTAATTTTTATCCATTGATGGTGTAAAAGTCTTTTACAAATATATCCAATCAAATTACATCATATAATTCAAATAATTTTTACGATGGTGGATACATGTGTAAAAAACATTACAATGTTTATTTATACAATCTAAATAATTTTTATAAGTTAAAAGTATATTTAAGAATTAAATGAAGTTTAAAGTATATTAAAAATTGAATTGAAATATAAACTGAACTAAAGAAAGTAAAAAAAATGAAGGGAAAAAGAAATAAAATGGAAAATTGACGGAGATCATAAAGAAATTAAAGACATAGATGTCAATCTTAAATCCTAAAAAGTTTAAATCTTTTTCGAGTTTAAGAGTATCTTTCCGAACCTTGTTCTCACGTCAATGACACATTTGATTCATCGTTGTTGTCAACCTTTATTTGTTGAACTTTTATGGCTTCTTGATGTTTTTCATCTTTCTTACCATTCTTGTGTTGTTGACGATCAAATATTTTGGCTAAGTGTTGAACTTTTATCTTAAATATTGTTTTTTAAAAAGTTATAATAAAATAAAATAAAAGAATATATGCAAAGACTCGATGAAAATTGTTCTAACAAATGGGAGTTGACATCATTTCCTTTCATAGTAGGAAAGGAATCTTGCTTTCTATCCAAATTCAAGTCACTGGTTTAAACTCATTGTCAACTGGCTCTTGAAATTCTCAAGGAACTCAAACAAATGGTTTAAACAAAACATCTTCATACAAAAACTTAAGATTACATGCTTACAAATCATAACACTTATGTGTTACCTGACATGTTGAATTTCATATGTGAGATTATTTACTCACACTTGAGACACTCCAACTTAAAGGTCTATATGCTAGCATGAGATCATATAACTATATAAGTACAACCCACATATCCTTAAAATGAAATTTAAATAAAAAAAAATACTATACATAAACAGAGAAAATTAAGATGTTGATAGAAAACAAAAATACTTGAGTTATTGTTATTTGTTCACAATACATTATTATTGCTTAATGTATGTTTCTTTCTCGATGGTTTACCAATTAGAACCGACAAAATACTCTTCCAAAGGACTAATGTTCATGATATATACTGCAAGTTCACTTTGGTGTTGGAGAGACCTTAAATGGATACAGAGGGCAAAAGGTTGAAATTCAAATCCCACAGCTCAAAAGTGCCATTCACAAAATTGTAATGTGCTCCTTTCAAAGCAAGGGTTTTCTTCACAACACCATCTCTCACAAATGGATAAGTCAATAAGTTCCCAAGCGATACATTCACAGCTTCCTGCATTTGAATTAGGAAGTAAAATATTAAATTACAATTTGTAAACACTATAGTTAATGCCAACAAATTTAAGATTTTTTGTATGCATCAATTATGCAAAGTAAATTATAAAATAAATAAGTTAAATAGGGTTGGATTGGATTGTAAAATTGCTTACCTTTTCACAATTTGTGCACTGCTCTGCAAAGCTTAAGCTACTTGTTTCTAATTTAACCTTGGACCTTGCTGGATTACATATTTGGACCCATTGCTCGATGAAATCACTGGAAGATGACAGAAGAAGGAAACTATTATTAGTTTTTTTTCTTCCAAAAATTGTGAGTCATTTTTCTTACGTTACAAAAGTTTAAGCCTATGTTTGGTATCACAACAGTAGTGTTGGAATCACGGTGATATACCATAATTTTGCAAAAGTAACCGTTTATAACTTTTATACAAAAAGTGTAGTTTCTGCAAAACCACGCTAAATAATTGTGATTCTTAAGTGATACCAACATACTCAGTTCATGAAAATTATGTAATAATAATACTATAGTGAGTGAGGACTTTGGGATTATATTTAAAAATCCTTAATAAAAAAAAGAATCAAATCTATACATTATATTTTCCTCCCCTTTCCCGTGAGGGATGATACGTTGTCGTTTAACATGAAAAGGCAGAAGAGCAGTAATAAAATAATAAATTCAATTATTCACTTTTTTTCTATAATTTGTTCTTGGTATATTCCCAAAGAAATTTTTCCAAGAGGTTATTCCTTTTGATTAACCAACGGTGATAGATCATGTTATTTTATTGCTTTATATTCACAATTAAATTATTAATTATATTAATGCTGGCATGTGAATGATAAGTATACTAAACATTTCAACTATAAGATGAAAGGGTGATCTGTGAATCAGCAACATACTTGGAAGTTATGAAAAGCTATCATAATATTTAAAATTAATTAACGTTTAATCACATGTAATGTAATTTGAGTTATCATATCCTTTCGGAAAAATAGTTTATTCCTTCTTTATAAGAGATATTCCAAGGAATATAATAATAAATAAAACCTACCTTGCGGTGGTCCCATCATCTGGGATAGACATGAGCCCCTTTATGCCTCCACAGCAGCTGTGTCCAATAACTACAATATTCTCCACCTGTATGGCATAATGTTTAGAATCCAAAAACAAAAAAGTAAAATGCTATTGGAGTTTTAGAGAAAGACATTTTGTTCATCAATACTAACACAAATTATCTTTTCAATTTCTTCAAATTCTTAAGGCTGTAAATTGGTCAATAAATTTTAAATGAGGTGTTACTATTAGAATTTAGATTGAGTCTAAGTCGATCATTATAAAGTGAACGGATTGTCAACTACTTATTTACATAAACACATTTTTAGATCTTATCTACTAAAATATAAAGCTTTTATCATCGATCATGCTTAGGACTTGACATTTAAAATGTGCATTGAGTAATCGGCTAGTGAGTGATTTGAAAGTGTGTGTCTTAATGAACTTTTGACGGATTTCGGTACCATGGTATAATTTAAGTTGAGTCTAACTTAACCTTTAAAAAATGGACTTATAGAGTGTGAAATGTCCTATACTAATAAACTCATTTTCTAGTGTTACCTAATCAAACACGAGAAAAGTAAATAAGCATTTTTGTCCGCGAAATTGCTAGGATGAAGAAATTTAGTCCATATAAACTTAAGAAGTAGAAAATTAGTTCATAAATACAGATAATTTCACAAAGATCCACAAAACCTATAAAAAGATACACATATTGATTTAAATAGTATTTTGTTGCATCAAAATAAACGTATACTACATTAAATGTTGTGGTGCAAAATTTGAAAAAGAAAAACTAAATTAACTGACATTTCTCAATTTAAACCCCCTACGATTTCAAAAACTAAAATATTATATGTTATTTTACTCAACTTATAAGTAACGCTTATCATTTTGATATGCACAATGCCCGTAATATACGATAAGATATGAAAATTGAGATGCGTGTGGATCCCAACAAATAATGCAATCTAATACTTAACAATGTCAAATGGTGTCTCCTCTACCAAACTTCCACTGCTCCAAGAGACCCACCATATAATAATAATATAAGATAAAGTATATGGTGAAGAAAGAAAGAGAGGTAGAAACAAACAATAAATTGATACCTTTAAATGTAAGACCGCATATTCAATGGCCGCCCCTGCTCCTGAATACTTGGTCTGCCAAAACAAAAAGGCCAGTCAGACTTTTGTGTCTGAATTGAAACACCAAAACAGGTAGTCCAAAATGAAGATATAACTTTGAGTTTGAAGGAATTGTAGCTTAAAGAATACAAATTTAAATTGCCAAAATACAAAGAAAAAATGATTTTGGTTTGAATAAATATGAAAACTTTAAATGTGTAACATGAAGATGACACATGATATTGCTGAGAATAAAATAAGTTGAAGTGACTTCAAACATGTAGGTGGGGATTCTTTCTACACCATGTGAATTCAATAAATTTAACATAATTGTCAAATAGATTAAGTATACAGAATTTCATAAGATTAAAATCTAATTGATGCTTCATATAATATTTTACGTGTAAATATATTACACTTTTATAGTTAGTACTTTTTCTCAATGCAATAAGGTCATATTCTAGAAAAGTAAGTAAACCTTGTCATATGGTGGAACCATGTTGGCGATGTTACGGACCACAAAGGCTTCACCCGGTTGGAAATCCAAAATGTGGGAAGGGCATACTCTAGAATCTGAGCAAGCAAACACCATAAACTGCATGTGCACCATAATCATTAGTGACAGAATAGTACTAATCCAGAATGTGGGAACGACTTTATACTATGATCATGATAATTTTAAGTCAATGGTTCTTTTCGTATACTAATAATAGTAGATGATTTTTATTTTTTTTATTGTTATAGGAATATTATATATCAAAGGTCCCAATGCATTCATCATAAAATATAAAGTATTAGACCACTATAATGATGCTGTTAGTGAGACAAAAAGATATTTAAGAATAAAAAATTAAAACTAATTAGGAATTAAGAGAAGACGTAATTAGTGTGAAATGAAAGAGTAGAGTACACTAGACTACTAGTAATAGAATAGCTGACCTTTGGGCTCTGGCCTTTGGCAAGTTCACCGTACAGCTCAGGATTCTTCCTGAAAAGAGGACGTACAGCACCCACCAATATCTCAGTAAAATGTACTTTCACATACCAAGTTAAGCAAAAAAAATTTTAAATAAAATAAAATAAAAATTAACTTTTCCCTTCAACTTACGGCATAGTTGGGTCAAACTATTAAAACTCATAATAAACTGTCGTTTTAATCTATGACTATTTTTTTTATGCTAACAAATATATTGAAAAATATTGTTAAAAACTATAGAAAGAAATATTGTTTTATAAATATAAGTCTTAAATATTTTTTCCTCTGATCGATTTATAAGAAACATTTGAGTCAACAAAAACGAATGTATATTGTTAAAAAATTTAACTAGATACATCAACATTTGTTGACTCAAATGTCTCTTGTAAATTTGAAACATCAGAATTGTGTGTGAATGTCAGATATTAACATTTTGTCTACAAATAAAAAATATTAATTAAAATTTTATTTTGATATCATTTTGTATTCATGAATTATTAGTAGGTCAACTGTTAATTTTAACAAATTAAATTACTAGTTTTTTTGACAAAATAAAATAAAATAAAATTGCATTTCATTTTCTCTATCAATTTTTCCTTCCCATTTTATCTCTCTTTTCTACACACGAAACATATTTGAAGGAATTTTATCCAATTTGAATAGTTACTTATGAATATGAATCTTCCTAATTCCGTAAGTACGAAACCAAATAAAGCAAAAATGATCCGATCCTAAACACGCACAGTAAAATCAAAGACGTACACGTATTTCTCAGTCTTGAAACTAACAAACCCGGATCGGATCCTCTCATCCGGGTTAAACGGCTTTGAACCGTTGGCCTCTAACTCCGCCGTCAGCTCCTTGATCTTCACGGCAGCGATGTCACCAAGCTCAGCTTTCTCCCTGAAAATAATATAGTAATAACGAAACGGAAAACGTTACATTACACGGTTTGTGTGGGACCCACACGACAATAACAATAACAGAAACCACCACCTCCGCGTTATCAAATGAAAATTGACGCTAAAAGACAGTGGTGTTTGTCTTTTGTGTTCATTACGAAACCGAAAATCAAGAGAGAGAGAGAGAGAGAGAGAGAGAGAGAGAGAGAGAGAGTTTTTCTTACTTGAGAAGTCTGGTCAGAGTTGCGATGGAATCCTCAAATGTTTCTCCAGCCATGTCTTCTTTCTGATTTCATACAAAAAAACAAATACAAAAACAAATGATTCAGTTGATATAAATTAACACCGAAATCATGTGATACTGTAACATAAATGAACGGATCAAAAAAAAATAAAAATTGACGGAAAACTAAGCGATCAAATAATTTGTTGAACAATTGATCATTATTATGCATGTGTTGAATTTAACGACATATATGAAAATTGATGAATAATGAAACAAAGACAGAAAAAGAGTGAAGATGAATCAATCGATATAAATTAGTAATATATTTGTGATTTGTGACGTGAATTGTAGATGATCATAAACTAGCATGATTTGATTTGAATCTGGTATTGGAATTAGAAAAGAATTGCATTATTTAGACGAACCTTGTTTTTTGGTGTGTGTTTTTCTCTTGTGTGATACTGGTGAGATTTGGGTGTGTAAAATTAAGAGACAAATATATATATATATGAGTTTTGACGCGGTAGCTATAGAGAGAGAGGACAAAGAGGAACACGACTCGCGTTTGCTATGCCACTTATCACGGTTTGTAAAAGAAGAATTTTATATTTTTTTCTTACTAAAGTTTTATATTTTTTTATATTTTTTTTGAGTCAATTAGCCTAAAAGTTAGAATTCATCTTTTGCAACGTGAATAACTACGGTGTCTGAAATTCGAACCATAGCTCCTGCATATAATAATGTATGTCTCTGTCAACTGAGTTATACTCACGAAAACTTTTTAAAATTTTAATTTGTGCTTAAAGCAAAATAAATAACTTAGTTAACATAGACATTGCATAATATATACAATGATCGATATTCGAACCTCAGACACATGAAGTTAATATGACATTTTCTTAATGATAAATATAAATTATTATTTTTATTTATCATGATCATCCAATAGAGATGGTTGATAATTTTGTTTCGTTTATCGGCTGAAATGATTAAGCTCTATAATTATGTAGATAACATATCTGGTTTAAAAAATAAACGCCAAATGATTTGAAATTGGTTTAGTGGCTCAACTAATTTGATTTAAAAGAAATAATTGAAAATCTAGGATTCGAGTAATCGCAAGAAGTAAAAACTAACATAACAATTAACATGAAAGTTATGACTTTTGAATTGGATTTCCGGATGCAGGTGGCATCTCTAAAGACAAATCATTATGAAACTTCTGAATTTTCAATTATTGTTTTCTCATATTATTTATGAGTTAGTTTTATATTTTAACTTTTGAGGTGAAGTTTATTTAACGACAAATGAACATGGTTGTTCATACCTTAGTGAGAGTGACACCTACTCGTATTGAACAATTATTGATTAATTACATTAGTTAAGTTTATTTTGTTCAGAAAACATAACAATTACTCCCCCCGTCTCTTAATACTTGACACAATTGACCTTATTGCGCATGTCATGCATAATTTTGAGTTTAAATATCTTGAATAATATATTTAAAAAAATTATGAAAATTTGATATTTTGAAAATATTCATCGAGACAAATCTAACGACAGCTTATATGATATTATTTATCTTTGTATATTAGTAGAAAAATATAGTCAAAGTAAGTTAGGTCAAAATTACACATTTTCAACTCGGTCGTCTATTGCGGTACAGAGGGAGTAACATATTAACAATTTCCTCAAAAAATTAACATATTAATAATTATCATTTAAAAAAAATTGAAATTGGCCCAAAAGAAAATAAAATTAAGTTAGTTCTTTTTTGAAAAAAATAATTTCAGTTTTCGAAACTTCCACTTTAGGTTAATTATTTAATCTTTTTATATATTTGGGGTCAAGTCTTGGATTACGACGTGAGACTCAGGAACCTTCATTTTATTCAAAAGAGGTTTCTCTTTTTCCATGGTAGTAAAATATTGATTATTGATTGAGTCAAAAAAAGGGCAGGTAATTATCATAATACAATAGAATTATTCTTATTTTCAGAAATACATTTATTGATACTTTTTTTTATAGCTTTATACCTTATAAGGTAATATTACCTTTATATTAATTACCTGCTAAAATCACTACAAAAAAAATTACCAACTAAAATAAAAATAATGTGTACTCTAACTAAGATAGTCAAAAATTTATGGTCAAAAGTGATAAATAATTGGTCAAGAGAATGATAAATAATTTGTTAAAATATATTAGATAATAACATCTCACATAAATATATTTATATATATGCGGTCGAAAGTTTGATTTGAAATAATTTTTCTGCTAAACATTAATTAAATTGTTTAAAAGAATATATAATTACTAGAAAAATAATTATATATTCTTAAAATTTGCGTTTTTAACCATAGAGGTGTTTTTGACAAAATAATATAGGTTTTTTTGAAAGAAAAATAATATAAGTTTCTTAAACACCTGCGTTTTTGGAGGTTTGTATCATTAATTAAATTAAAAAATACACAGTAGTAACTAACTAGAAAAACAAAGTGGAATCTGGTGGGGGTGGGACTTGGTGTAGTTTACTGTGACAGAGTCACCCAAATAAAAGACGGTGGTGGCCCAAAATTATAAAAACAAAAAGTCGTGGTAAGGAATCAGGGGCATATTTTTTTTGGATAGAAGAATGATTATTTATTTTGGTAAATAATAAATTGACTTTGAAGTATTTACATTTGGATATATACCTCAACAAAATTGAGAGGAACAATAACAAATAACACAGTATATATATAGAACACCCAAAAGTGATCCCATGCACCCTATATGCCAGGGACAACATTCGACGAATCAACAAAAGACATCTCCCAATATAAGGCTACCATTGAAACCAGTAAAAGTATGTGCAAATCTATTTTACACTATTAATACACATAAAATTATTTTAATATAAATATACACCAATTAAATAATTTTTCAATTATTATACTAAAAAATCATGAGCCATAAACTATATTAAAAAAATAAATAATAATAATAATAATAATAATAATAATAATAGAGTGGAGGGAGTACATTATTTCCTATGTAATGGGAAGATGGTGGGAAAGTTGACTTGTTGAGATTAACAATTTGAAGATAAGGGAACACAGAAAGCAATAGGACAGAGTATACCTACTCTTGGTAAGGCATGTGCCTCGTAGGACTCTGTATTATGAATTCAATTCAATGTGTTACCGATAATGGGTACTTTGGTGCATAAATAAACATAACACATGTGCTGTTTGAACAATTTCATAACCGACTTAAAAACCTAAAAGAAATGAACCAATGTGGATTATGATGATCAATTATTGATTTTATAACATTTGTCAATTAAAAATTTAGGTTCTTATGAAAAACGAAAATGTATGTCATATATATTATATGTTTTATTGAGATAAATTAGATAATGTTCCTCCTCCTACGTTGAGCCATTTCTTTTGCCCCTTCTTAGCATAAAAAAGAGGTAATTCATTTTTTGACTAAAATAAAAGTGATCAAAACTCAATTCAATTCAATAAACAACATACCGAGACAATCTTGCTCGTGCAACACAGCATCATGCACTTTTTGAATGCCCCAGCCATTACTCTCTTTGGTCTTCTTCACCCTGCTTTCCATTTGCAGAAGAAAAAATAATCAATCATCTCAAACATAAATAGAACCAAATAATTTTGGTTATGGAAATTGCTATGTACTTTTTTGGGCCCTTGGAGCTACATGTAAGTTGGATTGGAGGCCTACTTTAGAATAAGAAACGTTAATTTACTATCAAAAGCAATCGGATAAAAAATGTGTTCTTATAGGGGTGTAAAAAGTAGTAAAGTTCTAATTAGTTAATCAAAATGTTGGAAAATGGAGGACGGAAGGCCCATTTACTGTTGGTATTTCCTTTCTCATTTCCACTAATAAAATAAGGATTTTGCTAACAAAATCTTAAGACAATTTGTTAAGGAATCAAAAAGTTAAGATTTTATATTTGAAAAAAATAAATTTAATACAATATTTCTATTATAAAAAAATACAATTTTTATATATTTAGTTTATTAACAAATGCTTTAAGGTCATGTGTTAACATTTGTCGTCAAATAAACATTAGAGAAGACAGTAGAAATATTTTTGAAAATATATTTTAAAAATAGATTAAATATTTTTGAAAATTCTAAAACAAGTTCAAAATAATATTTTCAGTGTCACCCAAAATGCATTTTCTCTAGTTAACTTTCACTTTTTTTGTATCACAATTAACATAAAGTTCATAACCAAATGTCATTTCTACCACCAGAAACAAGTAAAAATTGAAAATTGTAAAGACATGTATCAAACAGTAAATAATTGGAGCGGTGGAGGAAAAGAGAGTACCAAATGTAACTAAAATATGATTGGAGAGATTGGACTTATTTTGCTTTGCCCCTCTGCATGAAATGGTGCTGAAGCAAATGAGAGAAAAATAGCTAATAATCTTCTAGATGTTTGTGTAGAATTGGACTAACATGTATGTGCCTAACATACAAGGGAATGAAAATGAATTTGAAGGGAGCATATATGCAAAGCACATATGAAAAGGATAAAGAAAGCGAAATGTGAGTTAATAGAAGCATTGGGGTTGTTATTGACACTACTTTCTTATCTCTATATTTGGTGTCAATCTGAATGAATAGTTTCTTACATTGTTCTTAAGCCACAAGTAAAGGTGAAGAAGATAAAACTTTCCTCACAATGTTGCATAAACATTATCCGAGTAAAAAGAATATTTGTGAATGTGATTTGACCAATGCCAAATATTTGTCTTGTAATGCAATTGATGATAGATGATTGTATTTGCATTTTGAAGGAAAATCCCGTTTGTGTCGATTAATAGATTTTGATATTTCAAGAGAGATAGATTGATATATTAATAAAAAGGTTAAATACGACTTTAGTTCCAATTACATCACAAGTTTTCAGGTTTAGTCCCTATAAAATTTTAATGGTAATTTTAGTTCTCCATAATAACGTAGATTGTAAGAATAATCCCTATTTTGATTTATTTTTTTTACAAAAAAATGGACACTCCAAAACCGTCCTTATAAATGCAAATAGTGACTAAAAGTGAATAAATTTTTTGTAGAGACTAAACTTAAAGGCTTGTAATTTTGTAAGGACTAAAAATATATTTAATCCTTAATAAAATAATAGTAGGATTATTTAGGTTAAACATATATTTTTAGGGTAAGAACAATAAGGTCAACCGATGTTTTTCATCATTTAACTTTTTTTTTATTTAAATTCATTTTGATCATCTATCTTTCAAAATATTTATTTTTATCATTTATCTTTACACTATTATACAAATTCACTATTTTATCTAGGGTTAAATATGTTTTTGATCCCTATAAAATTTGAAACTTCTAAGTTTAGTCCTTACTTAATTTTAATAGCTTTTTTAGTCCCTATAAAAATAGTTTACATGTAGTTTTAATCCCTACTAAAACAAAGTTTCTCTAATTTTTAACTCTTAAATTTTTGAACAATTTTTTTGAGGCAAGTTTAGAACATTACAAAAGGTTCGTTTACTAAAATTTAGAATTTTTTAACATAAAATGAATTAAATATAAATTTTTTTAAAACACAAAAGTTCAAGATAAAATTAACAAAAATCTTAATGTAGAAATAAAATTTTCTGCATATGAACTTTCAGTAACGTTCTTAACACTTCTGCAAAAAATTGTTCAAAATCTCAAAAGTTTAAGCATATTTAAACAAATTTAGATTTAGTATGGACTAAAACTGAGTGCAAATTTAGATTTAGTATGGACTAAAACTGAGTGCAAATTTATTTTATAGGGACTAAAAACACTATTAAAATTAAGTAATGACTAAATTTATAAGATCTCAATTTTATAGGGAGTAAAAACATATTTAATTCTTTTATCTACTATTACGACTACAAAAGCCCTATTTGTATCTTATTTTCACTATAATTTGTATTGAATAAATGAAAGAAGACAAATAAAATAAGAAAAATGTTAATTAATGTCCTGAAATACTAGTTAAAGAAACTAGAGTAGTCAAAATTTCTTGAAATTTGTGTAATCAAATGCTTAGAAGTGTAGAAAATATTGTTTTTAATGCAAAACTAGTGCCCAAACTAGTTAGCACTCAGCATTACTCATAAAATAACAGCAACCTCAAACTTTCTCAAAAGAAAAAGAGAACAGCGAGGGATGTATTGCATATTCCATGACTACATTTTGAAAATGACGAATCCTAGCTAAAACTGGTGATTTTTTAGAAGAAGAAAATCACATAAATGGTTTTAGATTAATATATTGCCATATCACATATTAAGTGGAATTTTTCACCCAATTCAGCTCACAATAACAACCCATTTAGGTTGTTCTTGGCAAATTAAGATAAATTGGGTGGTGGTAGATATCCAATGCCACACAATTTTAAGCAATTGAGTGGGATAAGATGTTACTTCACATTTTGCCACGAAGTATATTAGGAATAGTAATGATAAACCACATGTTTGAGTAGGATAAAAAAAGAAGAAAAAAGAAAGCGCATGTTGACAGATGACTCTAAAATTTAAAGGTAGTCAAATCAATCAACCCCCTAGCTTTCAAATTTAGTGGCAAATTATTGCCATATGAGTGGAGTATGAAGACTATCCCATTGAGACAAGACCACCTATACAATGAAATTAGAGCAGATATCTCATGTTAACCTAAGAAAAATACTAGCGAAAATAACTAACTGTTTCACGACACATGTGACATGTATGCCACTCATCCACTTTTTCAGGATTTCTATATTTTTCACCCCCATCTCCTATGATATCCGCTCAAAGCTTCTTTTTAATTGGCTTGTTTTCATTCTTGATAAATTCTTGATAATTATTGTCGTTGTGAATAGCATGGTTGTTAACCTAAAACAGTAAATACATAATCTTCGTTTATACGATGTTTAACATCCTTTTTTTCATGAAACAAAACTAATGATAGATTGAAGAACACATCTATTCTCTTTCTCTCTCTTCTCTCCTTCTCAAACCCTAGTCGTCACTCCTTTCTTCTTCTTCTTGACCCAAAACTCACCCCTCCGAGTTATTTTTCCTTCTATCCTAATTGAATAAGTGATTTCACATATTTTCAGTTTTCTTTCTTTTGTTTTTGTGATTTTGTCGTCTCTGCACGGCTCTGTTTGTTTTGATTTCCCGTCTTTATGCAGAGTGTTTTTTATTTCCCGTCTTAGTACGGTGTTTACTTGAGGTTGAAAAATTAGCTTTGAATAAGTGCAGATCCGATCAATGACTTTGGCGTCGTCAACGTTACAGATTTGGAGACATGAGTATTCCAGAGACTTGAATATAATCATATTTGTATGCATATGTATTTTGCAGTTTTATGCTATTAACATGGAAGATGTGAGTTTGTTCATAGATTCATCCGTTTTGTTTTTAGCGAATTTGAATTTGTATTATATCGATGTATTCTATCAATTTGAATGAATATCGTTTATTTTTGTAAAAAAAAATCCTTTTTTTCATTCCTTAAAAAAAAACTTTTTTTTTCCTTCATATATTTGAGGTTCTTACTCATTCTTAATAGAGCAATGTTATATGTACATGTAAAAAATCAACAACTTTTAAACAACTAGAATACATCAATTATAAAAAGTTATCAAAACATATCATTTCTCTACTTAATATCCCAACATAAATAAATTAGTCCCTAAATTTTTAAATCTAACCGGAAATTATTCCTTAAAGAATTTAAATTTTCATACTTAACAAAATCATTCCGTGTTTGACAAAATTTAGTGGATATTAAACATAGATAGTACTAATTTTTGTTTTATGGTGTGAAGTGTAACATCACTATCTCATCATGGAGTCCCGCAAGTCTTTCGGTGTGAAATGACACGATCCTTACGGCAGGTTCATTCAAAGGACATGTATCTCAATTCTTATCAGCTGCATCATTCACTTTATTTCTCACAACAAAAGCCTTCAACATATCAAGGTAATAATACTATTCCAAGTCTATCTTATAGGAGTATGTTATGTTGATACCGTCCCCCAAGTTGTATTGCTAAAAGGGTGGTTAAATTTTAAATTTTATTCTTGTAGCAAGCAATGAAATTGGTGCTCTTCTGTGGTTTGAATTCTGTTGTTCATGAAGGAATTATTCCTTGACTGGATTAAATGAGAATTTTCACTAAAATTTATCTGATTTGTTTAAAAGAGGTTTCTCTAAGGCGTAATTGAATTTTTGAAACGAGTGTAAATGATTTCCCTGATATTCAAAAAGGCTAATGAAGAACATGATGTATGTAGTATTAACATGAACATGTTCCTTATTGTTTGAAAGATAACTTGTGTTTCGTCTATGAAGCACGGACACAGGAAACGATACAGACATGAACATGTCTGCACCGATAATAATTTGAGAAAATGACATAATTCAATGTAAACATATGTGTCGGTGTTGTGTTGGATACATAGGTGTGTCCGGCTCTAGGACACGCCTAGTCCGAGAAGTGTTTGTGCTTCATAGTGTTTCATTGTTCCCACCCCTCTAAAGGAAAAAGAAGATAATAAATCTCCCTTTGATCTCTGAAGATAGCATATGAAACACAAATACTCTTTGGATCAGGCGTGTCCTGGAGACAGATATGTATCGTGCCCGACACCGACACATATAATTACATTGAATTATGTCATTTTCTCAAATTATTATCGGTGTCGACGTGTTTGTATCGTGTCCGGTGCATGTGTCTTAGTTTGTGCTTCATAGAAGATAACCTATGCGATTTTAAGTTGTTTTAGTGGTAGGTTAGAACTAGTGACACAGCAGAATCATTTGAGAATGACATTGATAAAGCAGCTGGGATTTCATAATTCCAATGAGGAGAGTCATTGATAAGGAAGCAGAGAGTGATAACCTATGTCTTTGCATACAACATTAATTTGTTTTGTTTGGGTGGGATGCAGAGAGTCATTGATAAGGAAGCAGCTGGGATTTCATAATTCCAATGAGGAGATTTGAGTAGTCGTTGGTGGTTACAACTGGAATTTAAAAAAATAAAATCAGTTTGTATTATGGAATGCCATAAATCCTTTTTAGACCATAAAGTAACCAAGTCCTCGCCTTCCCCTGCACTGTGTTGTGTGGAGCCAGTGGCTCAAGATGAACAAAATTCTCATATTACAGCTTTTAATTCAGGAGATGGATCCACAAATTCAGATAACGAATCTTCTTCATCAAAGGCCGTGCGCGATGTACATATCGTAAGAACCACTATTGCACATCTGAACACAACACAACAAATTAAAATTGTTTATTTTTCAGTTTTATGCTATGTAGCACTGACAATTCAGATTGAAGGTGCGTCCGACACCGGCACGTGTGATTACATTAAATTAAAACATTTTCTCAAATTATTATTGGTGTCAATGTATCAGTGCCGTGTCCGATGTCTATGACAGTGCTTCATAGGTTTTACAACACTGTTGGGCGATTTGTATAATTAGCCTTATGGAGGCCACTGCCCTTGAAAATTATTTATGCCGTATTCATTTTATATTTTCCAGTCAATGCGGTTAATGGAGGACTTTCTTGATCTTGCTAAAGAAAATACAGAAAAGGATCTGGAAACATGTGGTATACTTGGTGCTTTTCTTGTAAGAATCATTTTAATGCCATGAAAATTGTTAAATTGGCTTGTGTGCTGAAGGATTTACCATGAAAGATATGAACTTTATCAGTTCATGGCCTTACTATCACAAAATTACTTCAAAAGAAAATAACTCATCTTTATTGTCTTCCTATAGATTCAGAATAAATGAGATTCACATCCTCAGCTAATCTTTGTTGCAACTGAATTGTCTTTCTCTTTTCCCCTCTCTATGTATGTTCTTGTCATGTTTATTTCTTCTACTGCATTTGATGTTGCTAGGATTATTTTTATATTTTTTACTGTCTGTCTTGCATGGTTGCTTTAAAGTACACATCATTGTATTATAGAGATTCAGCACATGTTTGGAATCATGACCAGTTTAACGAAATCACGGTGGAACCGTGATTTTGTTGAAGCTCCGAAGTCTAGCTTTTGGAAAATCATGGTAGCACACGTGATTCTGCCAATCTTGCCATCGATCAAAACATGCACTCAATTCTTTCACTGTCTTCTTTTATGGAAGTGAAACAAAGAATTTGGTCTGTTAAGATGATTTACAGAAATTGAAATTTATTTGCGACGTGTCTTTCAATTATCCAGGAGAAGGGAACCCTCTATATGACCACACTAATCATACCAAAGCAGGAATCGGCATCTAATTCAGTTAGTATCTAGTTTGCAAACTTCCATTCTTTTTGACTTGGTTTTGCATTATTTTAGCACATGTTTTTAACGGGGCTTGGTTTTGTTACTGCTTGTTGCTAATTTGCTGCACTGTATTACAGTGTAATGCCACAAACGAGGAGGAAGTTTTCACAATTCTAAATGAAAGATCCCTTTATCCTGTTGGATGGATCCATGTATGTCCTAATTTTCTTTCTTTCCATATTGTGAGTCTTAGGCAACATTAGAGCAGAAATTATTTTGAAAAAGACAATATAGCAATAGTTCCTACTGGTTTGACTTCTATCTAACCATTCGCTTTTACAAAACATCTGTAGACGCACCCTTCTCAAAGTTGTTTCATGTCATCGGTGGATCTGCACACTCAATATTCCTACCAGGTGATTGATCCAAATTTATAAAAGCATTTATTTGTTCCACTATCATCAACTTCAAATCAGCATCTAAAGTGTTGCTATCTCCTTTACGAAAACATGTTGCATAACATATTATCGAGTGAATTAAATCGGAATTCTTATTGACAGCAAGGTTAAATTAGTTAGTAGTAGTTGATATCTTCAAAGGGAATTCATAAATAGAACAACATTTACGATTTTGTAGCCGATAATGATAATCAACCTAATAATTAAAACTGACAAATTGGAACCAACAGTTTTATGTTATTTTTTCAGGCGATGATTCCCGAGGCATTTGCGATTGTATTGGCACCAACTGATACATCAAGGTCTAATACTTGTCTTTCTTTATCAATAATTCCTTGTAGTTGCAACAAATTTTCATAATTGTGCAAAAAATGGCTCTGAATGTACACTATTTTGAACAAAACCTGCTTATATTTTCCTCTAGATGTAGATGTTAAAGTACTTTTACTAGCTTCTCTTGAACCACAATTTAAGCCTATTTCAAGATGCTATGGTAATGCCATGTTAAGAAAGAGTTTCAATTCACAGATGCAACAGATTTACTAGTTGTATGTTCTTTTCCCAGGAGCTGTGGTCTCTTTCGCCTAACCGAACCGGATGGTATGAATATTCTAAGAAATTGTCCGGAGAGGGGATTTCATCCACACAAAGAACCAGATAATGGCAACCCTGTGTACGAGCACTGCTCCAATGTGTACAAAAACTCCAATTTAAGGTTTGAAATCTTTGATTTACGCTAACATGGGTCTGATTCAGCACATACTGTCCCACAATGGATATAGCGCACATTTGTTTCCACGGTGATGTGACTCTCACCATTTGTCGATACAGAAGATCCAGGAAATAGCTTCTGAACTACCATGAGTCCAATTTGTATTCACCATTTGACCGTTAAAACAAACAGGCTTGTAGAGTATAAATGTATACTTACAAGAAATATGCAATTTTTACATGCAAGAATAATTCTGATATTAAGTTATTGTAACATTTTATTTAATGTAATAATGTCAGTTTAGTACTTACCTCTTGGACGTTCATATTTATTTTGGATGGCAACTTTTCAAAATAAATTGAAAGTTTAAGGAAATAAACTCAATAAAGATTTCTTTGATTTCTAGCTCTGCTTGCATCATAATCTACTCATGAAATGTACTTCTAATCGTAGAAAGCTGACATCATTGCTATCATAAGTTATCTGATCATGTTCGAAACAAGGAAGTTGGCGCAATACGCACAATCTAAACTTTACGAGTAATATTTGGAATGTTAAGAAACCGTCTAATATTGGGCTGCATGAATCTTAAATGAACAAACAGAACTTGTTCAGGCTAATTTTAAAATTGTCCGAAGGGATTTCATCCTCACAGAGAACCAGATAATGGAAACCCTGTGTATGAGCACTGCTCCAATGTGTACAGAAACTCCAATCTATGGTTTGAAATATTTGATTTACGCTAAAATGACTCTGATTCAGCACATACTATTAGCGACATGTCAAAAAGTAAATGTGTGCAACTCTTTTGAACCGTAATATGTTACATTGTGGGAATCTAACCCCTTCCGTTAAGTCCATCTTCGCTAGTAAATTAAATTGTTTTTTTTTACTAATGGTGGAAAAGTAATTCATATACAATTTGTATCTTAATATACAAGGATATACAACTAAATTGTTTTTTTTTACTAATGGTGGAAAAGTAATTCATATACAATTTGTATCTTAATATACAAGGATATACAACTTTGCCAAACTAGAGCTACACACTGCAGCAATGATTACTCATTGTTTGAAAGCTTTAGAATACACTATATTTTTTAAGGAAAAAAAAATCAGGATAATACAGCTAAAATTTTGAATATCTGAATAGAAGCTCTCAACATGGGTTAAGTTTATCTTCCTTTAATTTGCTGGCCACTGCTGCTGCTATTTTCATTTATGTCGCACAGAGTGGATCCACCGACAGATTTGGACAATTCATTCGTATTAATTATGTTTCTGGCTGAAGTTGTGAAACAAACAAACTAAATTTTCACACTACACCGCCTCATCAAGACATTCAATAGTTATTGTGCCCATCAGCATCTTATATTATAATCATATACTCCATTAATCAATGTTTATCACAATAATTGTTAATTGTATGTAATGTTTGATAGCAGATGCTGAAATTGGAACAGAATTGAGGAAGAAAAGTGGTTAACTGTCACAGTATCATAGTGTTACGTACGTACTACTACTATATGTGTAATTAATTTTGAATAGCATAAATCTCGTGTCCCAAGCGGGCCATGAAGAAGATATAGTTAAGATTTTTTATATTTGAATTCTAGAGGAATTGACTAATTCAGCGCCAAGTTTGAAACACATAATTCCACGTTATTACTTGTTTTGATCAACCAATCCTTTTTTGTGACGTTCTCCATATTAATATACGCAAGTAATACAGATAAAATTGTAATCTTAGTTGATTGAACGAAGCCACTCACACATGCGATTACATATATTTATGTCATTTTGAAATCAAATTATTATTTATTGGTGTTAACATGTAATATAATATAATAATTGCAAACCTCTTTGATATTGATCAAAAGAAGAAAGATATATATTCAATTGTTAATTCTTGATTCTAATCCTAATACATTCAAATATTTCAAAACTATTATCAGCAAATTTACATAAAAATCTCCAAGTTAGTTTGATATATTAATCAAACATTTACAACAAATAAACGAACATTAATCTAATTACATGAACTCATCACATCATATCGAAAATTCTCAATAAGGATGAACATTTCTACTCATTCCCAATCCATTTGTAGTAGCAAAGAACCCAAACAGCTCTTGTCTATATGGCAAATAAGATTTCCGTTTATCATTCTCCTTCCTCGCTTTACTCATCACATAATGTTTCTCATGCGCGGACGGTGCCGGAGCCGCGGTTTTCCCTTTCACCATTTTCACTTTCTTAACAACATTCTTAGTCTCGCCTGCGACGGAACTCGTTTTCTCTACCTTCGCCGGATTCAAAAACACGAAAGCATCTTTACCGTCACTATTACTTCTCAGCTTTGGATCTCGTAACTTCCATAACTTTGATGATCCTGTTGAATTACTCTTCACCGCTTTTTTTGGATTCCACTCGCAGTAAGTTCCTTCCACCGCTGAAGAACTCGACGCCGTCGCTGTCTCCGATGAAGACGGTGATTCGACGAAAAATTTCTTCACCGGTGAACGGTTTCCAGATTCGTTATCGTAATCGTCGGTGAAATGAAGATCCTGACCGAAAAAAGGAAAAATCGGACGAATCTGACCTTTATCAAACACATCATCAGCGGAAATCGGTGAAACGTTAGGATCTGCGAAAACAAATGTAAACTCATCATCATCTTCTTCTTCTACCTCTTGTTCTTCGTGTTTAACTTCGTTTTCGTTTTCGATTTTCTCGTCTTCGATTCTAAGCTTTGCGAAGAAATCGTTCTCAAATTTTCCTGAAACCTCGATAAGAGGTGAAGCTGAAACAGTTTGCATTGTGAGTGATTGCGTTTCTCTTTTCTTTTGTGTTTGGAGTAACTGAAATGAAATTGTTGTGTTTTTTTTTTTGTTGTAGTTGAAGATTGGTGAGGAGTGAAATGAAGGTTTTTGGGTATTTATATACGTGTGAAGTAAGGTGCCACGTGGCTATTCAAATATGGGACACAGTTGATTTTTTTATTTGGTCTTCTAGTGAAAAAAAAAGGGATTTTCCTTTTTGAATAGATTCACACGTTTTGTGTGTTCAAACTATTAACGCGGGGGAGGTTCGTCTCACCTTCGAGAATGAAATTCCTTGGCAGTAACTGGAAGTCAATGTTTTAAAAAAAGGGAAGTGATTTTTTCTTGTAGAACAAGGGATATAAGGATGATAAAAAAATTTCATCTAGAACAATATATAATTTTGACAGGAGTATTTTAATATGATTTTGTGTGAGATTAATAAAAGCATGAGCAAAGTTAACGTCACGGGTTATCTAACACCGTGAGCTGATCTCATTGATGACTTAACTTGGATAATAGGTGTGGGTGGCTGGGGGCACGCTTGTTAGTCAATTGTAGTTACTCCTCTGCCGTAGCGGAGTAATATACTTCATCCGTTTTTAATTATAAGTGAAATTGATTTTTTTGGTTTATTTAATTAATGATGTATGTGGTTTATATTATGGACCACATACATTATTAATTGAAAAAAAAATTAATATTACATTAAAAAGTGAAATGAATCAATTATTTTGGCACATTTTTTTAAAATAATTCCGTTATTTTGAGATGGAAAGAGCATTTACAAAAGAAGAAAAGAAAGACACGTGTAATGATGCTCATGCAAATCCCACAAATTTTTTGTTCGACCCATTTAGCATTATTCAAAATATACCCCCCCTTCCTTTAAAAAAAATAAAAAATACTCCCCCTATAAGCTTTACTCACCTAAAAAAAAGTATGTTTTACTTGTGTACGTGGTTGTATTTGACTCCCATTTTTTATTAGCCAAGCCTAATGCTGACCTTTTAAACTTTAACGGCTCAACAGCTCTTCTCAACTTATTTCCATATTATGCAACTCTTAACTTTGTTGACTTTCCAAAAACAAAATTACACAAAAATAATTTGTTGACTTTCCAATTTATGCTGGTGGATATCTGCTTCTAGAATTGGACGTGGACAAGAAATGAACCCACCAACATTTTACCTCGTCAAAGCTTGGTTCATGACAAAATATAATCTTGTCTTGATTATTAAGCCATTAATTTAAGGTATCGTTATCGCTAATAGTACAAACAAAAAGGATACTTCTTAATTGCCAATGAAAAAGAGTAGGGTAGCCAGTGCCAAAAACAAAAGTAACTCAAAATATTGGGCAGGAATCATGTGGGACCAACCATGTTCATTATTTCTATTTTTTTAAGAGGTACAAATTTATTAAAATATCAATCCCAAGCATAAGAAGGGACTTAGATTTTCTGCGGTTACAATATGAAACTTTGCGCTTTTTTACAACGTCAAATCCGGATCCCATAAGAAAGTGTACATGAATGAAGAACAACTAGGATACTAATAAAAGAAAATCAGATGAGATTTAGGGATTTTGTTTTTGTCTTTGATTTTGTTCGGGTTACTTTTTTTTTTTACAAGAAAAAATGGAATATATTAAGACCAAAGGAGAATCCTCATTAGTATAAGGTGTGTAAAAAAAAATTGGGTTACTTACATTTTGGTTTCTATGCCACATCATTCATCCTTGTCAACCTAAAACAGTTGCCACATCACCTGGTAGCAAAAAAATTTAACGTTAAGGACTAAATTGCTAACGGAGGTACACATCCAGGACTATTTTGTATTTTATCATGAGTCTTGAACCAAACTGACAACAATGTGCAAAGTTAGGGACCAAAGTACCATTTACCCTTCACAAAAATAATCCCTTAATTCTAGAGACTAGAGGCACAAGCCTTAAATTCCCTGATAGCATAAAAGGTATGACAAGGCATGACAATGCTTCTAGATAGTGGTATCAAATGGGTTGGTCAGACCCGCTCCGGAAGGCTCGATGACATAAATGAGTCAGCCCAACCCAATTCATTTGTAATTATGCCACGTATTCTAGAGCCTGATCTGATCCGTATGGAACAGTCTGGTCCATTTTTTACATCTTTATTTCTAGCGCTTTATCAAGTTCCTTTGGTATTTCATAATATTTCATCCACTTAGGGTGCTATTGATTTTTGTTGGGTCATGCCTATGAAGTTGCATCTTCAATTGAGTTATCTTATGGGTCATTTTCTTTGACAATAACATATTGGGTCATAACGTGTCTCCAAAATATCACAAGCTTCCTATGAGCTAGTAGCATTGCCAACCTTCTCTAACACAAAATCATCCAACATTGATGGATGAGGATGCGAGCTTGTTGATGATTCTTCCCTGTCTCTAAAAAATATTTTTTCCTCATCATTTTGATACAACTTTTCTTCAACTCGTGGTGTCTCAAAATGGTTCTATACCATCTTCAATACACTTTAAGAGCCAAACAACGCTTTCATACAAAAGCACCTTTTTTTTCCATAATTCTCCTTAGTAAGAAAAAGAAATTATAAAGTATATTCATGAGTTCCCATCGCTTAACTTCATTCTCTAAACTTTTAAAACTTGAACTTTAGATACCACTTTGTTAGAGATAACTCATAATTTATTTGATTCAAAATGTCAACTTGTACAATGGATCTACTTACGGGCACAATTAGATACATCTAAAATTACTTTGACGACTTTCCTAATTAATATAGATACTTCTATCGATTATTTTACACTTTTATATATTCAACTTATAAAAGTGTCGGCTTAGTGATAAGGGTTTGACTGTAACTTCAAGAGACAAGGTTGAAATATCATCCTAGTTAGTTCTACTTCTAAAATAGGTATTAGCGCCACCATTATTAATATTAATTTCCATTCATCATTTTTTTTATTAAAAAAAGTATGAAATCTATATTTCTATATAAATTTACGACCTCTTTGAATATATTTTTATCATCAAAATTTCAAATAATAATTAACATAAACATATTTTTTCCTCAAAAACATAACTCTAAACTACTATCAATATTAGTTTATTGAGTTACTTCTCCATAGAAATTTGAAAACTTCTTCATATTCTATTACTTCTCTCGCGTTAACTTAAATACCTATTTTTACTTATTACATATAACATTCAAGAGTAATATATCTATGTATAACAATATAAAGAATTCACACAAAAATACGACTACATAAAGGGTATGGTATTCAAATATAGTAAAAGACTTCATTTTCAACATGAAAAACAAGCTACAAAATTACAAAAAAAGAGAGTAAAATTAATAAATAATAATCATGTTCGCATAACTTTGAATTGAATATATAGATCGACTCTTATCTTTATCCTTATTAAAAAATATATGCAGATAGGGTACAACGATCCCTTATCAAGGATCAACTTAAGCTCGCAATGACAGTAACACATTATTTAGTTTACTATGAGATTTGTCACCAAGATAATCACTTGAGAATAAACTAAATAAAGTAAATAAATAAAATAGTCACAAGGAAGGGGGGTTTGAATTGTGACCCTTTAAAAATTATTCTGTAACTTAAAAAGTAATTCTCAAGTTGAAACTTGGAATGATTAAGTTAGTACCAGGCTTCAGAATGTTCTGATGTCTGAGAGTGTAAAAAACAATTTAACAAAGTAAATGTGTTTGTGTGTGTTTTGTGTTTGCAGTAAGTAAAAAGTGAAGGGAAGAGAAAGAACACATAAAGAGTTATAGTGGTTCACCCAACGTGGGCTAGTCCACTCCTCACAATCTTGTGAGAGTTTCCACTATGATGCTTGAGATAACCTCTCAAATCCTGCACCTTACAACCTTTGTTCACCTGAACAATTACACAACCTGTATTATCAAAGCCTTAGCAGGCTTGCACCTTCTTGCTAAGTAAACCACTTAGACTTTTACAATCCTTACTCAAACTAACACTTTAGTACCCCTAAAGATAGATGAGACTTAATTACAATTTGTGAGAAGTTTGAATGTTTGAGAATCAAATAGAAGAGGAGGAGGAAGAAGAAGAAGAAGAAGTTATCTTACAAAGAGATAACAGAAAGTATTGATGTGCACTAAGGAATCAAAAGCCTTTAGTCATT